>Ga0307515_10010809_pt1 | contig 17418 bp, 4 predicted proteins | sample 17_EM_MG_FD_194513 | JGI IMG/M metagenome (GOLD analysis project Ga0307515, IMG submission 194513) | Populus trichocarpa ectomycorrhiza microbial communities from riparian zone in the Pacific Northwest, United States - 17_EM | ecosystem: Host-associated > Plants > Roots > Unclassified | place...
ATTACCTATATAATCGCCTATATAATTATCTCTATAAACGTCTTTATAACTAATCGCCTATATAAATGTCTTGTAATAGAACCTTGTAGGGAATACTATGGTAGGTCCTATTAATGGGCCGGGTATATAGGTAACGCTTAATAATTAACAATAACAAGTATAACTGGTGGAGTAGTTGCCTAATAGATTAACTCTAATTGTATTCTAAGAATTACTATAAGGAAGGAACTATCTAGGTAGGGACTGTGGTCCTTTAAATACACATCTATACTTCTAAGAAATCCTCCTTATACGTAAGGTACGTAAGGTACGTAAGATACATAAGACGTTTCTTATAGATCTCGTAGAGCTTATAGAGCTCGTTATATAACCTTAGCTACTATTCCTCGTTATATGGTTCTATCGGCTCTATACTAGACTATACTTTTATTAACTAACTAGCTTCTTCTAACTCTTCTCTAAGTAGTTATAATATTATACTTAAAGCGTCCGTAATACTATCCTCCTCCTCCTTATCTTTGTCCTTAAAGATCTCTAATATCTCCAAGTTGTTTACTAGAGGTATAATATCCGTCTAATTAATTTGGTTAATATCCTTACTTATTATACCTAAGGCTCCTTCCACTTCCTCTACTAAACGTCGGTCTCGTACCATTGCGTCTATACTATTGTTGGGTAAAATCATACCTTCCTATTCTTGTTGTGCGAAAGAGGGGTTGGTCTGTGTTATAATAGTGTCGCCCGTTAATTAATAACCTTCCTCCTACGCTGAGTGTACGCGAGCAAACATGCAATCGTTTTATGATGTTTAATCCGTGTCTAACGCTAAATATACGCGTTCTATTATTCTAAATAACCGTCTTATACCTTAAGTAATTTATCTTAGGGTCTTAAGTTTAACCGGCTACTGCTAAGCTGGATGGCAAATTATTAGAGGCCTTAGCCAAGATTTACCAACTCCAACAAGCTAATAAACTCCGTCTTACCCGCATTTGGGATGAGGAGCGTTATACCCTAGAGGCGCGTCGTAACGCTTATGCTTATCTACTTCGTCTTAAGAAGGTGCGCAAAAAGGTGCGCTTAAAGGAGTAGAAACTCGTAGAATAGGGTCTTTTGGAACTTAGTAATAAAAGAACGGATTCTTCTTAAGTAGGGAAGGAAACAGTTTTAAGTACCTTAGCGGTGTCTCTTCCTTCGTCCCCCTTAGGTAATTCTTTCTTTGGTAACTCTTCCTTATTAATACTTCCTAACCTAATTTCTTTTAATACTCCTCTACCTTTCCCCTAGCGTTCTCTAAGTTCTATAGTAGTTCCTAGGTAGTCTTATTATAGCCTATTTACTTTACTTTACACTATATCTTGTTGTTAGTACTCTTATAATTTATAATTCTTAAAACTTACTATTCGTCCTCTTCTTATCCTCTATACGTATCTTGCTTATAAATTAATAGTTCTATATCTTCGTGTGCTAGTTCTAGCATCGCGATGTGTTGTATAGGGTAGATTTTCATTTTCGCTGGTAAGTCTAGTTTGTACGTAACTTCCGAAATTTTTGCTGCAATCTTAAATAGTCCTAACTTAACGTGATCTAATTTCTTGCTTAGTCGTTTACTCGTGAAGTTTTGGTATAGTAGCTATACTTTGTCCCCCTCCTTAAGATCTGGTCCCTTAGATCTCTTAGCGTCGTAGTACCTTAATATTTGTTTTTATACTACCTTTGCCGTGCTATAGAGGTTCTTATAAAGATTTATTAGAGTCTCTATCCTTTATTTAGCTGTACTACTTATCTTTTTTACTTGCCTTGGTAACAACAATATTCTAGGCTTATACCTATAGTTAGTCTAAAATAGTAATATCTTTATGCCTTCTTATGGTGTTGCGTTATATACGAACTATATAACTAGTAACAGTAATACCTAATTATTCTGTGCGTGGTTTATATAGTATCTTAAATACTACTCTAGCGTCTAATTTAGTCTCTCTGTTTAACTATCTGTCTATAGGTAATATATAGTTAATATTACTGCCCGGACCCCTTATTTTGCTAAGAATACCTTTTAAAATACTGCTATAAATCTTAGATCTCTATCCGATATAATCTTATTTAGTACTCTATGTCTTATAAACACTTCTTTTATATAGATTCTAGCCATATTTTCTACTAAGATTTCTTCTATATATGCTATAAAGTAGCCCTACTTTATAAGCTTATCTACTATTACTAGGATTGCGTTATACATCTACCCGGTAATAGGGTCCTTTAATTTTAGTAACTTTATAATAAAGTCCCATAATATAGTTTCCTATAGTCTTTCCGGTGTTTCTATAGGATTTAGCTTCCCATATAGTTTGTATCTCGTTAGTTTATTCCTTTAGCAATTTAGATATTTCTTTATAATTTTCCGCGCTATACCCTAAATTCCGTTAATAATGTACTCCTCCCTAAGTCTTAACACTAAGCCTTATGCTCCGTTATGTCCTTATATTATTCCCTTATAGAATTCCTTAATAAATTCTTCTGCGATTAGTCTTGGAACATAGGTTACTTTTCTCTACTTATACTAATCTGCTTCTAGGTCTTTAAGTTATGCTTTTTTAATTCTTTTTGCCTAATTACTTTCTAGTGCCTTATATATTGCTACTAGTTTCGGATAATTATATCTAATTAATCCGTTACTATCCTTGCGTAGCATTGCTCCTAATGGCTTCTCGTCGTTCTATAGTTTAGCTTTTCTACTAAGCGCGTCTGCTCGTGCGTTTTTAGTACCTTTAGTATACTAGATTTTGAAATAGTATTCTATAAGCATCTCGGCCCATCTAACCTATCTCCAATTAAGTTCTTTAGTAGTTAGGAATCCCGTTAAGTTCTTATAATCCGTTTTAACCACAAATGGTTTTTCTATACCTTGTAAGAATACTCTCTATTCCTTTAGTGCTATAACTATACCTAATAACTCCTTATTATAGATATTATAGTTTAGTTCTAGTAGTGTTATTTTTTGGCTATAATATACTACTAGGTACCATGCATCCTAGTGCTTTTATAGTAAGTATGCTCCTAGTATAAAGTCTAATACGTCCGTTTCAACAATCGTTTCTAGCTTAGGTTAGTAAATCTTAAGGATTAGTTCCTGGGTAAATAACCTCTTAAGTTCCGTAAACAACTCCTTTTATTCTTTGTTCCACACCTATAGTTCCTCTTTCTTTATAAGTCTTATAAATAGTTTAATGCTCTTTAACCATTATACTATAAACCTTCTATAGTAGTTGTAGAACCCTAAAAATGATCTTAATTATATAACGTTTTCTAGTTCCTGCCAATTTACTATAGCTTCGATTTTCTTTAGGTCTATACTTATCTTGCCTAGTTTAATAATAAATCTAACGAAATTAGTCTTCCTTATAAAGAACTCGCATTTCTTAATTACTACTGGCATCTATTCCTTCTGTAGTCTCCTTAAGACCCATTTAACGTGTTCTCCGTATTCCTTCTCGCTTTTTAAGTAGATAATAATAATATTAAGGTATGCCATAACAAATTCATTTAAGTGTTCTCCTAATATATTATTAATCCTTTTCTGGAATGTTGCTAGTGTATTTGTAAATCCGAATTGCATTACTAACGGCTTATATAGTCCTTCTTTTGATTTAAAGGCTGCCTTTTATTCGTCGCCCTCCTTAATCCTAACCTGGTGGTATGCCTACCTTAAATCTATCTTTATAAAGATTTGCGTATTGCGTATCCTATCCTAGATCTCGCTAATTAAGGGTAAAGGATATCTAACCTTTTATGTAATGCTGTTTAACTATTTATAGTTAATGTATAATTTAAGTTTCCCGTTTTTCTTTAGTATAAATAGTACTAGGTATCCTGCTAATAACTAAGAAGGTCTAATATATCCCTTCCGCAGGTTTTTTTAGACGAACTCCTTAAGTGCTACTAACTCTGTCTTAGTAAGCTTATAGATTAGAAAGAACCTTAGACTTATTCCTAGTTCCAATTCTATTTTATAGTCCCATACTATATACTTTACCAGATTTTTACTCTCTAGGCTCTATAATTTTTTTCTATACTTATAGTATCTTTTCAGTACATAGCTCAATCCTTAATTGGTCTCCTTATATTGTGGTGGTGTGATTTAGCCCCTAGATTCAACATCTAGATTGGGCATAGCTTTGGGAGAGCCTAGGCCTTCCACAAGTTATATAGATCGGTTTAGAGCCTTTAGAGTCTTCAATAACTCGGATAGGCACGAGGGACATATAATACACTCTTTTCTTCTCTTCTTACTAACTGCTTTCTTACTAATTTCTACTAACTAATTGCGACCAACCAACCGACCTAATAGCACTGTGACTTCCTATCTAAGAGAGACCGCGTTTACCACTACATATAGCATTCCACGTGGGGACAACAGCAAGCTCTTTAGATTAGAAGTCTAGCGCTATATATACAGGAGACGTATAGAAACGTACTACAACCACAGAAGGACCGAAAACTGTTAAGTCACCATTACCGGAAGCCGTTAAGTCACTAATAGGTGCGGAAATTAAGCACGGAACTACTAGCGACGTACGCATAGGCACCACCATTATTAAGATAAGTTAATAATACTTTCGGAGATTGTTATCTAAGACCTATGGTAAACAGAATAGACGACTAGGAGTGGGAATATAAGCATAGGGTACGGCAGGACGGAGGATAAAAGAGAGGGCTATAAGGCATCAGGACCAGTAAAAAGAAGTCTTTAATTTTTTATTTACTATATTTGCAACAGTCTATGCAATTCTTCTAGCATTTATACAAGCCTCCCTTAAATTTATAAGAGTAATGGCGACGGGACTAATAAAGGGAATACTAGGGATGCTAGGCCTATTCTATAATAACGGCGGAGAAGGAAGTAGGCAGCCTACTAACCTACGAAGTTTTCTTAACCTAGAGAATGCGGTACTAGACCCGACTCCTATAACGTCCAGAACCAATAACCTTTAGTAAAAAGAGGATAAGAACTAGAAGGTTAACTTGCCTATTCTAGGAGAAACTGCTAGTCCGTTACCTTATAATAAACCACTAATAGAACAAGATAAGGTATATATTATAGCCCAACCTATACCAGCTCCAGGGACTTTAGAGACTCCTTACTTTACGGGATAAAACGTGTTGTAATTTATTAAATAGTATAAGCGACTATATATTCGACACCGTGTTATAAACAATAAAAAGCATTAAGGACTTCTAGAATATTGCGACTATTAAATAGGGACCTAGATCCAAAGTCTGCCTAAGTTTATTATTAGTAAATAGACGGAACTTATAAAAAAGCTTCGGACAGACTACTAAGGAAGTAACTACTTTTAACAAGTTAAGATAGTAAAATTCTTAAAAGCGTATATACTATAGTATAGGAACAACCCACCTAGTAGTATACGCGAGTACTATAAACAATTCACACCAATTTCCTAGAAGGTTACTAAAGCTGGCAATTTAGAAAACCGTAAATAAGGATACTGGTTTGCAAAAGGACTCCTATTTAAATATTAAAAATATACTATAACTAAGACAGGAGCTGACCCGGATAGATAAAAGTCTTTTAACTTCTACCTACTAAGGAGGGCTGTAGAAGACAGGCTTAATTCATAAGGGCATAGACCGCTTATTAATAATAAACCCTAAGGAGTAAGGTCTCCGTTAGCTAGTTAGACAATTCCGTAAGCAGTAGCCGGCTATATTAAACTAAAGAAATACTACTCTTCGGCCGCCTATAGTCTCTTAGCTAAATAAGTCAGTAAGTGCCCGTTAAATAACCTAAGAGATAGACCCTAAGCTAGAGAACCTTATTAGTTAACCCTAAAAGTTTAATCTTAGGACGGTTAAATTAGCAAACGTTATATCTTTAATAACGTTCCTTAATAGGATTTGCTAAGACCCAATATAGTATATACAGCTCCTAAATAAGGCGTTAGTATATTAAGAATAAGTAGGTCCGCGACTAGTAATAAATAATAATAAACTACCGCCGTCCTATAAGGGGGCGCTATAAGAGCAATATAAGCTAGGCCTAGAAAGGTATAGAGGACTAGGAAACTTTAGTGTATACTAAGTATAAGCTAAGATATATTATAGATATAGAGGCCCTTATTGTTTTATTAACTAATACCTAAAGCTCTAAGAACTAGTTAGCTAGGGGTTCCTATATATAAATAAGAACAACCAAATCTGCACTAAAATATATTAGCGCCTAGGAAATCTACTCCCGTATTTACCGAGCAATAATTAAATTTAGTTTCTTAAAGACTAGCTAAGGCAGAATGCGAATATTAATCCTAATGCGACGGCAATAGGCATCTAACTAAATACGTCCTTAGTAGAGCTTGTAGAAAGTAATAGCGCTAAAAGCAAAAAAGAGCTTAGCGAGTCCTAGAAAGATATATATTAAGTAAAGTTAGTATACGTTAATCTAGTAGGAGCAGCAACCCAGTCGCAGCCTACGATACGGTCATACGATCTTAGGAAGCCGAGAGGAGATATAAGGGTAACGAAACCACCTCTAAAACCAACTGGTTTGCAACCGGCAATAGTTCAAAATATACAACCAGGAGGACATATCCAAATCGCACTACAACTATAGCAGCAGGCCCCCTAATCACTAGTAAATAATAAGGAGACTAATAAAATAGACTATACCAAATAGCTAAAAAGAGAAGTAGAGTAAGGAATAAAAGCAACCGCGACCGCTAAAGCACCGCAACTAAAGCCGGTTAGGATAATAGATATACTAAAAGGGAACGTCCTAAGCCCAACCGTAATAGCGGACAAGATCTTATTAAAAACTATTAAAGTTACTATTAGTAACTGCCTCGTGTATATACCTAAAGTCGTAAGGTTATTCTTTAAGCCTCTTTTACTACCTCTTATAGAGCCTTACCAATAAAAGTAAGAGGGCGTTAAGGTATCTATATTGTTGGCGTACCTAACATTTTATGCTAATTAAGCTAGCCTAATAACTGCGGAGGTAGACTAAATCGAACGGAAAGCAGGATTTACCCAGTTTTAATAATAATATCTAAAGGTAAAAGCACAGATAGGAGATAAAAGGGTTAAGTGCTTAATTAACTCTGGAGCGGAGCTTAACCTTATTAAGGAAAATGTGGCTCTATAACACGGCTTGCCGATATTAAGTCTGCCCCTATAGTTATAGGGCGTATATCTAATATCTATAAATAGGACTTAGTTTAAGTTTATTAGATTAGTGTATATAGCCCCTATAGTTATAGGGGATATCTTAATATCCACAACTTTTATTGCTATGGAAGAAATGTTATATAAGGTAATACTTAATAAGCTGTAGTTGGTAAAGGCTAGACTAGTAATATAGCAAACCGCAATAGGCCAGGTATCTTATATTATTTAATTAGAAGATGGCAAAGTTAAAACAAAGTTCTTAACATCTTATAAAAACGTAATATTCCTTAGACTAGATGAAGAAATTAGTATAGGTAGCAGTTCGGGAAATGTATAATTGGTATAACCGCTAAAATCGTATCTAGGGTTATTTATAACCCGGCGTATTAGGATAAGGAGGACGCTAAGGACGGAGAGAAGAGAAATGAGGTGCGACTTTAATAAGGACGTTTACCGTTTTAGATATCCGCTAAACAGGGTAATTAATAGGAAGAAGAGTATAACGCTAGATAGAGAGAGCTTAACAGTAAAACATTAAAGGAAGTCCTAAAGAAGCACTTAGGAGGAAGGCAGAAGCTAGTGTTTAAAGCGAAGGCTAGATCCCTTATATATTAAATATTAAAGATAACGGATCTATTTATAATGTAAATAAAAGGCTATAGGAGTAAGGCCTAATAGAACGTTATAAGTATAGCAACTGCGTATAAACGAAAAGCAGAGAAAGTCCGCCTAGTTAATTTGTTAGCACCAGATAGAACGGTTATAGGAAAAATAATGGAGTGGCAAGAAGTGGCCTTACGTTGGCAAAAGGCGTCCATTTAAGGGTTGCCCCTTAGTCCATATAATTATTTTCTTAAGCCGCGGTATACTAAGCTGGCCTACGGTATATAGCTAAAGCTAAAACAATTAGAGCGCGTAATTGTAGGGGACCTCCAGCTAAAAGAATAAGAAATCTTTAAGGCCATATTATTTAACTAAGAAGAAGCTCTAGCATGGGAGTTCTCTAAGATAGGTCGTGTTAGTAGAGACATAACTCCACCATTAAAGATTAAGACTATACTGTATAAAGTATAGCAAGTGCCAAACTTCCCTATACTAAGAGCCCTATAAGGGGAAGTAATAGATATATTATAAGAATAACTAGCTTAAGGGACTCTAGAATATTGTAAAAGCCTATATAGGAATCCATGGTTTCTTATAAGTAAAAAGGAATACAAGAAGTACCGGCTAATTAATGCGGCGATAAATATTAACTAAGTAACTATTAGGGATGTAAATCTGCCGCTATATACTAATGAGTTTTCTAAGAAGTTTGCGGGGTATAAGGTTATATCTCTAGTTAACTTCTTCTCTAGATATAACTAATTAGAGCTAAATATAGAAAGCAGGAACCTAACGGCCTTTATAACACCTTTAGGACTTTTATAATAAACAACGGTACCTATAGGAGGAACGAATTTAGTAGCCTAGTTTATAAGGATAATTACTAAGATTCTAAAGCGATATATCCCATACTATGCCTTGCCGTTTCTAGATAATATTATAGTAAAAGGACTATAGATAATATATAATGGAAAAGAGAGCCTTCTAGGCGTGCGTAGATATATTCTGGAACACATTATATAGCTAGACGGAGTACTTACAGATTTAGAACAAGCTAGGTGTATAATCTTAGGCGTAAAGTCTTATTTCTATAAGGATAAGATTATAGTGGTTAGTTACCGCTATAATAAAAAAGGACAATATCTAGAAGAGTTAAAAGTCGTAAAGATTATTTACTAGAGAGATTATAAAGACGTTACGTCTACCCGAGCATTCCTAGGAGTTGTCGTGTATTACTAAATATAGGTAGAAGACTTTGCAATAAAGGCAGAGCCAATTTTCCGACTACTATAAGTAAATATTCCGTTTGTATAGGGTATAGAGCAGATAACCGCTATAAAGACTCTAAAGCATGCAATTACTACCGCACCCGCGTTAGTTTAACTGGATTATAGTAAGGGGGCTAGGCTAATTGTTCTCGCCGTTAACGGATGCAAGAATAGGTAGGGATACGGTCTTATATAACTGGATATATAAGGTCGTCGCCACCTATATCAATATAAGAGCGGTATCTGGTCTTAAGCGGAGCAGAAGTATAATTTAGGAAAGCTTAAATATTAGGCATTGCTATATGTATTAAAGAAGTGTTAAATATACCTATACGGCGTCCGCTTTACGGTTAAGACGGATACAAATACCTTAGTCACGTAACTAAATTATGCTGCTACCGATTTACTAAGAGCCTTAATAACACGATGGCTAGCATAGATCCAGTTATAGGACTTCGATATTAGGTATATGCTAGGGAAAAAGAATAGCCTAGCTAATAGACTATTACGACGACTACTAAATAGCGAATAACCTAATAAGCCGACTAAGGATATTAAAGAGTTTATTAACTGCGAGCTAAGTGCTTTAGAATACACGGCTAGCCTAGTTAAAATAGAGGTAGATCTGCTATTAGAAGACTTATATTTAGGGGAGTCTTAGAAGATTGCAAAATAGCTAGTAACATTATAACGTCCAAAAGAAATAAATACTAAAGAATTTAAAAAGTTTAAACAATATATGCTAAAATTCCTAGTGCGTAATTAACAGCTCTTTCGCTAATAATTAAAAAATATACTAATGTAAAGGGTAATTATATAATTACAGCACCTGTTATACCAAACGCGTGCTTACGCGTTCGGTACACCAGGTACGCGTTTACGCGTTCAGTGTACTAACCACTCGCTTACGCGTCTAGTGCACTTATCTAAGGTGCATCAGTATATAGACCACATAGTCTGCTTTATACAATTAACAGTCACCATCTAAATAAGCATATGATACTACATGTATTTCGTGCCCGTGGATACGACTTACTTATACTATTAAGTTAGTACGAACACTAATTAGTAAGCGCGTACAGATTAGCAATTACTTAATACCTCCCCCCAAGCGATACACACGACAGCGACCACCTGTTTAGACTCCTAGTACGACCTACTAGAAGGTCGGAAGTCGGGGATTACGGACTTATCTCTAACTCTATATACTTATTTAAGTCTTAGTACGGTTTACCGGAAGTTATAGACGTAAATATAGACCTATATAGAACCCCTATCCTTAACCCCCTCAAACCTTAAATCTCTTCGGACCTTTTGCGGAAACCCCTTACCCTTTTACAAACCATTACGGACCCGTTAATCGATTTTACGGACCGTTACAAGACCTCCCCCACCCGTTACAAGCTGCTACTACCCACTACGCACTACACTACACTATAGTATAGCAGATATTAGTAAGTAAGTTAGCAAAGGTTAAAAGAAGTAGAGATAAGGAGTCAACATTACGTCTATAAACGACGTTAACAACTATATTAGTTTTAAAATCCTTAAATATAAACACTTTAAGCTTATAAATAATAACCTATAGGAGCAATACTAGGAAGACTTTACGGACTTTACAGAAGCTATTCTTAAGGCCTGCAACCCTATTACTATCTGTAAACTATAAACCCTTTTACGTAACTAAGGTATATAGGTTAAAAGAAATAAACGAGTTACTATTATACAGTCCTTATACAATATAATATACGAGAAGGACTAAACGGAATAAACTAAAGAGGAAATCCTAGACCAGTTCTAAGAAACTAAGGAACTCTTTACTTCTTCTAAACTTAATATAATCACTAGCCTTATACCTAACCCACTTAACTAAATTCGTCCCATAAACCTAAGAGGCTTTAAACTTAACCTTATTGGCCAAAATATACCCTACTCTTAAGTTATAGATTATAATACCCCTATAAACTAAAATACGGACTAAATTACCCCCGCTATTTAAGTCACAGATTTATAAGCTATATATCCGCAAGCCACAGATCTATAAGTTATAGATCCGTAACCCACCTAAGTAAAGACCTATAATAAGGAGCTAGCTAACCTAGCTAAGCTCTATACTAACAAATCTAAGTATAGCGGTAAAAATAATAATTTTAACTTTAAACTAACTATCTTTATGGACCTCTGCCAGAAGGCTGATATTCCTAAATAAGAGTTTAGCCAAGCCTACTCTACTATACTACGCGGCCTAGCACTTAACCACTACTACACTAACCTTAAGAGTAACCCCCTTAGTGTCCCCTTTAATAAGCTATATAAAGCTACCTATAACTACTTTAAAGGACCGGAATATAGGCGTAATATCCTTACCTAATAGAATGCGACTAAGCTACGGACCGTAATTAACAAAAACACTAAAAAATCGACTATAGAGTGTCTGCAAATCCTTATTAAAGACCTTTAGCACCTATAGTATAGCCTTAACACCAAGCTTTAAACAGACGACTTTCTGTACAATAAACTTATTACAGCTTACTAGGAAGTAAAGCCCTATAAGTATACCTATTATAAGCCTACAGACACCTTAGCTAGCCTTATTAATAACCTACGCTCCTCTATTATAATGTACGAAGTCTTAAACCCACTAGGCAGCACTTAAGCCTTCGCTATAGATATTTAATATCCGTAGACAGACTTAGACGTCCACTTTATAGACCGCCGTTACCGCTAGCAGCACCTATACCAACCAAGTCCCACCTATAACCCCCGCAGCAACTCCTATATAAAAGTATACCCCCGCAGATAAATAAGCCAGAAATGCTTCGTGTGTAGTAAGGAAGGATATTAGTCTATAAGGCATACCTAGGAAGAACGTAACAGGTCTAAAAAGAGATTTAATAAACGGATTAGCTAGTTTATCTTAAAATATAAAGGAGAGGAAGAAGAGGAGCCCCCTAATAAGTTAATAGAAGCCCTTATAATTAACTTTAATCTAAATAATTAGAAATAGAAGACCCTAGAGACATTCCTAACTACTTTTAGACCTTTTATAGATAGCTAAGCCTTTAATATTACGACCATATTAGCCGACCGTTCCTTTATACACTTAGTTGCGCCCAAAAACTATTCTATAAATACCCCTATTATAGACGTTATAGATTATAAGCAGGACCTATTTACATATATTACCATAGAACGCTATACCCCTAAGGAATTCTATGGTGTTATAATCGACATAGGCGCCTCTAAGAAGTCTATTATAGGCTATAGATAATACCTTGTATATAGGATCATCATAAATAACAATACGGATATTAATATTATATAAACTAGGGCCGTAAACGTCTAATTCGGCATTAGCTTAACTGCATTAATTAGATTAGTTATAGTTAAGACCCTAATTAGCCTAGTTAACTTCTACATAGTAAAAGCAGACACCCCTTTCTTACTTTACCTTACGGATATAGATAGGTTATAGGTTTACTATAATAATATTACGGACACCTTAATCGGCCCTATAACTACCCTAGAAAGCAAGCATATTACCCTACTAATTACACAATAATTTAGACACCCGTTCCTTATATAGGGAGAGACTTTACGGACCTACATTTAGGAATCTTTTAACTATAACCCGTGCTACCTTACTAGTACGGAGATCCACCGTCTATACCGCCGTTTTGGCTACCTATTAGCCGAAAAGCTATATAGAGTCCTTAAACGCTCTAGACACAACAACGTTAACAAAAAGGCAGTTAATTACCTAACTAAATACTGCTTCTTTTACCAGAAATACGGACGTTCCCTAGGCTAATTTAAGTTTACCCTTTATAAGGACCTTAACTTCAACCACTTAGTATACGTAGACATTATATATATTAACGGTAGCCTAGTATTACATATAATTAACGAGGCAACCCACTACTAAGCCGCCTATTAGTTACAAAATATATCTATAAAGCATACTTAGGATATTTTACAGACCTATTAAATTAACACGTACGTTGGACCTTCTAAGTATATCACCCACAACGCTAGTAGAAACTTCATCAGTAAGGAATTCTAGCAGTATACTATAGCCATAGCTATATTAATAAAAGCTATTCTAGTTAAGACGCATTAATCCGTCGGGCTTATTAAGCGAGCTTACCTAGCTCTATAGAGAGCTTATTAGATTATTATAAACAAGTATAAGAACATTTAAAAGGAACTGGCTTTACAGATAGCCGTAAAAGCCGTTAATAACACCGCTGGCCCTAACGGACTAGTACCTACCCTCTTAGTTTACGAAGCCTACCCAAGGATAAGCAACCTAGGCCCCCTTACCCTGTCTATTATAAAACAAGCAGCTACAATATAGAAGGCAATAGCCGAAATAGTCAAATTACGGGCTAAACAAACTATTAATAACGCCCTATACTACCGTAACGGACCTAATACAACCTTAGTATATAACCTCCCGCTTAACTCTAAAGTCCTTATATAACGTAAAAGCGGCAGTTAAAATGGACCTTACTATCTACTAGCCGTAGAAAACGAGACGTGCTATGTATAGCTTCCTAGCGGGCCAACTAGCTTTAGAAGCACGTCCGTAAAACCCTACTTTTGGCCTAAAAACACCCATAACGTTAAGCCAGATAAACTAGAAGCAACCGCTAAACCAGACGAACTAGAAATAACTACCGAATTAGATAAACTAGAGGCACCCTTGCCTACCCTAGAGGTCCCCTAGAAACCCACTAAACCTACTAAACCTGCCGTAAAGCGTAGCCAAGGACGCCCCCGTAAGAATCCCGTAACGGAAAACCACCTAATCTCTATAGGCATATCCGCAAAGTAATCTCCGCCTATAGATATATTAGTTCTAATATAGGAAACCCCTTTTACGGACTTACGGCGTAAAGAGATCAACGGACTACTTAAAAAGGGTATCTTTATAATTACAACGGAGAGAGACGTTCCGCAAGGCGTCCGTATATTTAACTTACGCTTTATTAATAAGATTAAGCACCCTAGTACTAATAAAGCCTTTAAGAAATTAAGGCTTATTATACAAGCTTATAATAACTAGGGAAAGAACCTAATCCTTACGCAATTGCCTATAATTTAACGGGTTAGTTAACGGATTATACTTGCACTTACGCCTAGACTACAGCAAACTAAATCCGTAGCCCTTTACTTACGGGACATCTTATAAGCCTATATGCAGTCTAATACCTACCTAAGTAGGGATATCTTTATACGACCACCCTATAAGCTTAACCTATAACTAGAAACAATTTTATAGGTCGTAAAACCTCTTTACGGAGTACTAGAAGCCGGAAACCATTAGTTTAAAATATACCACCAGCACTATATCAGTAAACTCAAAATGGAACAGTTGACCTATAACCCCTGCCTCCTATACAGCCCATTAAACGGCCTTAGTATTATTAGACTCTGAATAGATAATACCCTCTTCTTAGCAGACCGGACATTTGCGGACGCTAAAGAAACTAAACTATAAGAAGCTAAGTTCCTGGTAAAGCCGCGAGAGCAGTTAACTAAATAAACTCTAATTAAGTTTAACGGAGGCTTAATTATATAAAAGGGCAATTTAATCTAGCTAACCTAGGAACGCCAAGCTTAAAACCTAAAGCTTATTACAGTAAAGCCTACAGACCTTACTAGTTCCCGCAAAGAGACCCGTAAGACCGTAAATATAAAGGACTAATACGCTGCACAGCGTGCAAGAGGCGCCTATATTGCCATAGTCTACTAACCCAAATCTACCTATAACTTATCCTTTGCGGCCCAGGCAGTAGATCCGCAAGAAGAAAATATTAAGCAGCTTAATAAGCGCATTTAGTGGCAAATTAACAATACAGCAAGAGGACTTACTTTTATACCACTAGACCTAGGTTCCCTTAGCTTACTAGCATTTATAGACGCCTCCTTTACTAATAACAAAGACCTATTATTACAAATCGGCTTTATAATTATACTTACGGACCGCAATTAGGACGCAAATATACTATACTAGTCTTTAATTAAGTGCAAACGAGTAACCCGTAGTATACTAGCTTCTAAACTATATATACTAGCTTATGGATTTAATATAGCAGCCGCAATCAAATTAATGGTCTAGAAGATTCTATAACTAGAGTAGTTACCCCTAGTTTTATACACCAATTCAAAGTCCCTTTACGACTACCTAGTTAAACTAGGTACGACACAAAAGAAGAGGCTCATAGTCGACCTAATATGCTTATATTAGGCCTACGAACAACGTAAGATTACAAAGGTTAAATAGATCAGCAGCGAAGACAACCCAGCGGACGCCATAACTAAGGCAAAGCTGTGTTAAGCCCTTAAAACCCTAATTAACACGAATAAGCTTAACCTAAAAGTTATAAAATGGGTAGAACGGGACTAACGGAGTACCTACGGTACGCCTACGGCCCGTTAGAAGACGGTACGCCTACGGCCCGTTAGAAGGCCGTACGGCTTATTATACGGCCTATTCTACGGACCATAAGCTATTAGGTAGAAAAACGGTGGAAAGCTATAATAAAACTTAGTGGACTTACGTAACCTGCCAAATTCTACTATATTCTACTACAGTGGTTAAATTAACCAATTACGATTTTCCATACCGGGTATAGAAAATCGCCATTAGCTTACTTAGCACTAGCGCCTTAGCGGCCCTCAAAATCTGACTTACGGCTCGTCTACTGCCCGTAAAAAGGCTATACGGTTTATTTTACGGACCGTAAGCAGGACTTACAGCTAGCTTAAGGTACCGTTTAGAAGGCAGCCTAGACGGCACCTTAGGGGAGATTTCCTATATATTTTCCTTTGTGTTCTATAGTTTTATTAAAGCAATTACGGAGGCTATACACAGGTAGTTTTATTTTTTAAGTACTACTAGTGTACTAACCACTCGCTTACGCGTCTAGTGCACTTATAAAGCACTAACTAATTAGGGGGGAGGTGCATCAGTATATAGACTACGTAGTCTGCTTTATATAATCAATAGTCACCATCCAAACAAGCATACAATACTACATGTATTTCGTGCCCGTGGATACGACTCACTCGTGCTATTAAGTTAGTATAAACAGTAATTAATAACAAAAATACTTAGTAAGAGATTATTAAGAACCTTTATAATTAGAGTGGATATTATAGATAAGAAGAAATATATTAAAGAGTCTTAAATTAATATTAGTGGCTAGAACTATAGGATTAGATATTATAGTATATTAAGTCGTACCTATAATACTAGGAACAACAGCTAGAACAAAAAGAAGAAGCAATGCACCCTATATAGGAGTCCATTTTATAGCACTAAGTAACTATAGATATTACGTTTATACTAATAACTTATCTTAGTTTCTAATACCTAGCTACATCGGGAAAATATAGTACCCTTTCAATGGCCTTAATAGCTGGTGGTTGACGCAATTGGCGCGCAGTTAAGGTCATTTGGCAACTCGACCGATTAGCCTATATCGTGTTTTTTTAATACGCAGCCTGCGCGCAACCTGCCAGTAATCTGCGCATTTGGCAACCATAATTATATTTACCTCTTTTATACTAATAGTATATTTTAAATAAATAAAAGCTACTTTAAAGCTATTTATAAGGCTAGCAAAATAAATATTATTATTTTAGATAATTTAATATAATATAGCGATGGTTCTCTTCTACCTATCTACCTATTAACTTATCTACCTGCCTATATTACCTACCTATCTACATTGCCTACCTATCTATATCGCCTACCTATCTATATCTACTTGCCTATCTATATCTACTTACCTATTTATATCTACTTACCTATCTATATTTACCTACCTATCTATATTACCTACCCGTCTGCATCGCCTACCTATTTATATCTACTTACCTATCTATATCTACTTACCTATCTATATCTGCCTACCTATCTACATCTACCTACCCGTTAGTATCTCCCTATTTATACCTACCTGTCTGTGCTACCTTAATTCGATTAATCGATTGAATTGTTTATAGTGTTCGCTAGCTAGTTGTTGTTATTTAGCTCTGGCGACAGTCGTCTAGTTCTGGCGATGGTTGTTTAACTCTGGAGACGGTCGTCTGGTTCTAGCGACGGTCATCTAGCTCTGGCGACAGTCGTCTGGTTTTAGCGACAGTTGTCTAACTCTGGAGACGGTTGTCTGGTTCTGGCGACGGTCGTCTAGTTCTGGTAACGGTCGTCTAGTTCTAGCGACGGTCGTCTGGTTCTAGCGACAGTTATCTAGCTCTGGCGATAGTTGTCTGGTTCTGGCGACGGTCGTCTAGTTCTGGCGACGGTCATCTGGTTCTGGCGACGGTCGTCTAGTTCTAGCGACGGTCGTCTGGT
>Ga0307515_10010811_pt1 | contig 17417 bp, 9 predicted proteins | sample 17_EM_MG_FD_194513 | JGI IMG/M metagenome (GOLD analysis project Ga0307515, IMG submission 194513) | Populus trichocarpa ectomycorrhiza microbial communities from riparian zone in the Pacific Northwest, United States - 17_EM | ecosystem: Host-associated > Plants > Roots > Unclassified | place...
ATCGTAAGAGTTGTTGCGGCAAACAGCTCAGCTCCTGCTCCTAAAATAAAAGGCAAAGGGAAAATATATCATGAACCAATTCAACTATATCATTTTCAAGGCGTTGGTGTATGTCATGAGTGTATTTATTTTTTACCAATCAGAAAGAATGACCAAAGTACAAACTGATAAAAACCATTAATGATAAAAATAATAGCTTTTCTTGGGATAAAAATGCCCTTTTCATACTTTCATATATAAAAAAATAAAAACCATTTTTATACAGAAAAATTGTCCGAAAGTAAAACAAAGAATGAAGACCTAGATAGCATAGCATTGAAAGTTCTCACTAGAGGAGCATCTTTAAAAACATACGAGAAGATGCTAGCATCAGTGTGATTATGGTTATTTTTTAAAGTGTTTTTTATTTAAAAAAATATGTTAATGATATATTTTTATTTTTTAAAAATTATTTTTAAAATCAGTATATTAAAATGATTTGAAAACACCAAAAACATATTAATTCAAAAAAAATATTCAAATTTTTTCAGAAGCATTTTTTGACGTGCTGCCAAACACCTAAACAAAAATTGGCTTGAAAATAACAAGGTAATTAATTAATTAGTTTTAGTAGTTTTAAAAATTATTAATTTTGAAATCTATTTATAATTTAGCACCTCGTAAATTCTGTGTTCTTTTTTATTTATTCTGTTTTTTAATTTATTAAGAAAATAGTAAAAATAAAATAGAAGAAGGTAAAACGAAAAAAATTGATTACAAAAAAAGTAATTTTTGAAGAAAAAAACTATTAAAATTAGGTGGTTAAAGTCAGTTTTTATATCGTAGAGATTGATTACATAATTACAATGAAACATAGGGACCAAGTTCTAATTAATTATAGCATTGGAAAAAAGGGCAAATCCGTCATATAAGCTATAAGCAAAGACTTCAAGAAGAAAAAATAGTACAGCATTTTACTAGAATATTTTGTCTCAGATTAAAGGAGAAGGGGAATGGATGAGCAAGAATTTAGACGCCTTCTTGATCTCTTCCCTGTTGTCCGTCCTCGCAATTACCATGTAAGTATTTCTCCTCTTTCTTTGAATCGAATCTTAATTACTCTGCTTTCAATGTTGAGCTTCCTTGTTTAAAACTAACACACACACACACATATATTACTCTGTCTGTCTGTCTGTCTATTCTTCAAAAAGGAACTAGGGTTTATTGAATTTTACATTGTCAGTATCTTTCTTTTTTGCTACTAATTTAGTCAGTCTTTTGAGGTTGAAAATGGGTTAAAATCATAACACCACAATATCTTGGTATGGTAGTGGTTTGAGCATGAAATTCTCGATTTTAGACATGTTTGAAATGGTGATTCAGTTAAATATTATGATGGAGTGAGGCTTTTAACTAAATAAATTTGAAAGTTCTTAAGCGTAAAACCATTAGATTTTATGGAAAGAAAACGAATTAGAATTGAATAATCTGTATGTTTTGTGATCCTTTTAAGTGGACTTTGATGTTCTAAATAAAGTCAAATCCGTCCTTTTGCTAGGTTAGCTGTCTGTATTTGTATCTAATGCTCATGGTTTTGTAATAACTTTCTTCTGTGTCAGATTGAGATTGACCCATCAAGACAATCATCTTCTCGGTCATTTCCGGAGCCGGTATTACTGAAACTGCCCTTTAGATCTCTCTCTCCCCCTTTTCTTTTTGGTGTGTGTGTTTGTGTGCGTGGGCATGCTGATGAAGTTTGCATGTCTGTATTTGTGTGTACTCTGAACTGCCTTCATTAATTCTCTCGTGCTCTGTTTGTATTTGGATATACCCACAGCTGCATAGTTACCTTTATTTTTTAATTTCAGATTGAGTTAGTCCCATCAGAAAGATCATCTCACCTGTCATTGCCAGCGGTATTACTAAAACTGTTCCTTCTCTCTCTCTCTCTACATATATAATGTGTATGCAGATGAGACATTATCTTGTATCTGCAATCTGAATTGGTTTCATGCATTCTGTTATTTGCACAACAGTTCAAGTCTTGGAAAGAAGCTGAATGGGAGGAAGATAAAAAGGAAATCAACAATCAAGCTATTGATGTACAAGGCATGTTATCAAATAAAATTTAGTCTGGTTGCTTACATGCTTCTATCGTTGTTAGATAATTGAGGAGATTTAAATGTATTTTCCCTCATGAATCCTTGATTTTTGATGAAAAATCTCTTGGGAAGCTTTGGCCTGATAATGTTGAGCCACTTTACTTAATAAACTTTCCTCCAAGTCACCAACTATTCTGTTGACGTGTGTTGTGCCTGTCAGTCATTTTGGAAAGAGTCTCCCTTTCAGGTTATGTTGGTATGGAATTTGCATTATGTTAAGAATCATGAAATCATTGGCAAATTCATGGGATCGGCAACAAAGATTCATAAAAAAAATTAAACTCTTCATCATTGTTGATATTCATGTGCATTTATTGATTGTTTTCTTCTGTATTTCCTTAAGCAGATGCATTCTGGGAGAAGCTTAAGTTGGCAGTTGAGAAGAAGGTATGATTTGTTGCTTGCCATAGTATTTGCTGGCTTTGAATGAATCATGAAGCCTTCTTATGGGTACATTAACATATTCAAGGCATTTGGTGCATTGAGAAAATTCTTTTTTCAACAACAGTAAGCATGGTGGCCATCTTTTGAGCGAGAAAGGATTAACTTTGTGTGACTTTATTTGGTGTGATCACTTGTGAGTCAGAGTTGAATTTGTCGAGATGCCTCTATCTTACTCCTGTTTTTGGTTTCTCTCCATCCTGCATCAGTGATCTGTTTGTGGATTGATTGTTTCTCATTGAATGTTGTGCCAAAAAAGTCTAGCTGATTTATATCTGTTGGCCATCATCCATTATGCAAAAAAAATCTGTTGCCACCCCCCATCCAAACAAAGCGGCACAGCAGACTTATAGTTTCCTAGTGATAGGGATAAATGGATTTTTTGTTTATGACAAGTTTTTGAGTGCTCTTGTGGATATACAGGTGGGTGCAGCAGAGGCCGAGAGATTTTCCAAGGCTTTTCATGAAGTTCATCGGAAACTTGTATGCATCATTATTTGAAATCATTTACATTTCCTGCTTAAGATTCCATTTTGCTATTATTGATGTCTGAAAATTCAAAAAAAATCATTATGTCCAGGTATACGAAGAACTGAGTTTGGATGCTGCCTGCGGATTTATAAACTCATCAAAAATTTCCAGACAATAGTTTTTTGGCTGGCTCTGTACTAGTTCTAATATTTTTATTGATATGTTACCTATTTTAGTTTTCAAGGGAAGAAAGTAAATGGATCTTAATTTAGAACTAAGCTGTATGGCATCTTTGTTTTGTTAATGTGGTGGTTTTCCATTTCATTTCTTCCCTCCATAGTGGATGATCGGAGGGATTGTAGCATCTTATGTTACTCAAAGCTGACTTGTGGAAGTAAATTTTGTGGGAGTCTTAAAAGTTTTGAGCACAGTTTAACATACTTGCGGTGTTTCTCATTTATAAGCTCGGCAAAATTAATCATAGTTTAGAAACTAGCATGAGAAGGTTTGTATTTTTTTATTTTATTTGCTGGTAGTGGTGGGTGGCGTCTGGCGGGGTAATGGCAAAATCAAATTTCAACCCTCAACAATTGAGTGTGCGGTACATGTGATTTTGTAAAGTGTCTTTGGACTGGAAATGCATAAAATTGATGATAATTGATGTTCTCAGAGTCTGCATAATAAAATCATTCAAAGCATGTAAAGAGTAACAAATTAAAACCCATTTTGAAAAGCGTAAATATGTTATCAAACACTGCCAGAGTTTCAGATTGGTGTTGGTCAGGGTGATCTTTTCTCCTTTCTTTCTTCTAATGGTTGCTCTTATCTAGCTCTGCTAGAATAGATGCATTCATGAGAAATCGGTTTCACTCGGATTAAAATCCTGGTTGATAAAGCATGGAACAGACATAATTACCACTAACTACCAAATTTGCTAGCCCATCTATCTCTCTCTCCCCCTAAGAGTCTTCTTCTCTGCAACCAGCTGCAGCCCCTCTTCATTTTACTTAACTTGGTCTTTCATTTTATTTTTCTTCTCCTTAAAAATCAACTATGCTGTCCTCTTCATTTTATTTTTCATTTTATCCAGAGGTTTTGGAGTTTTAGCAAGATTATTAGTCAATTTGCGCAACATCCAACAAAATCTCTGGCTAAACATGGGATTTCATGTTGGATTACTTCAATCCAAGTGTTGGTCAATTTGTGCGCTGCTAAAAGCCATCATTTGGCAGGCAAATGTGAAGTTTTTGACCCATCTTACTCAGAGCTCAAGCCACTTCTTTGCCCAGAGCGTCCAAACGATGGACTCTTCCCTCTTCTCTCCAAAATAGTTATTGATCATAGTTCAAGTTTATTTACATTTATCTAATTCAAGAATTTTATGCTCTATGTATGGATTGGGAAACTTTTTTATTATAATGGTTGAGGAGGTTTTCCCTTTATGTTAAATATATAAAGTCTATAAGTTGTTTCAAAGGAAAAATGTGTTTAGCTAGGCAGGGTAAGATTGTTTGGTGCCATGCAACTTATTGGCAACAGCTCAACTAAGCATATCACAAGTTAGCAAGGCGAGTTGGGGAGAACCCTTTGGGTTCGGGCAATTTATTTGTCTGTTTGGCTTTTGGTAAAAAAAAAAAAAAAAAAAAGGAGCGAGGGAAAAGAGCATGGGCAAGATGGGCAGTTGTGGAATTTGACAAAGATAACATTAAACTCCTCGTTAAACCCTACCAGCATCATCTCGCTTGGATTGTATCTCCAACTCAACAAACCCATTTAAAGTAGCCCAGAAGAGGTTTCAAGTACTCACTGTTCTGCTATCACTCTTTCTCTCTCTAGACTCAGTCAGTGCGTGCGAAGGCTGAAGAGGAGTGAAGATGGCAAAGCGTTTGATCCCGACATTTAATCGCATATTGGTGGAGAAAATAATCCCTCCTTCCAAAACCAACACCGGTATTCTTCTTCCTGAGAAAACCCCCAAGGTCATCCCTTTCTCTTTACTTTCATTCCGTTTGATGCATGCAGCATTGGAACTGCTTTACTACTGTGCGTGATATGAAGTGTAATGAACTCTTTTATTAGGGAGGGATTCTCTCAACTCTAAGAGGCATTAGTACTTGGTTAATCATAACTAAACTAAACTTATGTCTAAGATTTATTTTTGTTGCAAAGAGTTGTATTGCATTACATTTGAATCTCAAAACCTACGGCAACCACATACTAGAATCTGGGTTCTTTATGTCACCCCCCACAAATCCTCCAATTGAAGTATTGAACATAAGCAACGTTTGGCTTGTAAAATAACTTTATTCTGAGTACTAAAATCTGAATTGGTTCATGCATGAATCCGAAACTTCAGCTTCAGTTTAATTGCTAACAGTAACGGTTAAGTGCTTTAGCTCAATTTTAAATGGTTTTGTTGGGATTGGGAGGTTCTTAGTTTTAATATGTGCTTCATTGGAAATAAATTATACTAACATTCAAGTTCTCACGACTGCTGTTATTTTTTATTCCTTGGTAATTGGCTCACCTTGATAGTGCAGCATGCTCAACTTATGTGTATTTGTTTCTTGCCAGTTTGATAAATTTATGCCTGACAAGAAAATCGAAGGCTAATTCTTATCCTGTTATGCTATGATGTAAATCTACGTTTATTCATTTGTTTGATTGCTGGATACATGAGGTGATTACTTATTGTTTTTTGACCTCATGATTTCTTTTAATGCTTCATAATTCTAGATGAATTCTGGAAAAGTTGTTGCGGTGGGTCCCGGAGCTCGTGATAAAGACTGCAAGTTGATTCCTGTTACTCTGAAGGAAGGAGATACTGTTCTTTTGCCTGAATATGGAGGCACTGAAGTGAAACTCGGTGAAAAAGAGTGAGTTTTTACTGCCTTTTGAAATTTTGTTCCTTCTTTGGGTTCGAGTTTCTGGTGGATGTTGTGCTAATTGTGTACGAGAGTTGGCATCTGTGTGTTAGCTTATATAGTTTGTCTACACGGTAGTATAAAAAATACCATGGTCCTATCTCTTAGCTATTCCATGGCCCTTATTACTTGACACTAAAATTTGGACAGATCAAGTTATATGCAGTTTGAGTTGGCACCTAAATGTTCAATTGAACCATGTAGCTTCGAGAAGGCATACGCCTGACTCATAGATCCATGTAGATTTAATATTTTGGTAGGCTAGCTGTGGCAGCTAACAGTCTCCTAAAGTCACACTGGGGGTGATCAAGTAACTAGTTTTAGAGTAGTTAAACGCTGTTAAATAGGATTCAGAATTCTATAATGCATGATACCTCATCCTATATGATTTAAATTTGTTTTGCTGACTTTAGAATTTCTAATGGAATGCATGTTTATATGTTTGAAGGAATACCTATAATGGAAGATGATTTGGCTTGATACAGATTTTGAAATGAACCAGTTAATTTTCACTACTATTTGTTTTTCTGCAATGGGCATTGTTGTTAATAACGTTTGCAGTGTATTTGACTATAGTGAGTTGATATATGGAAATTGGTGTTTTGCAAATGCCTTAAAATGGCATTCTGATGTGAATGAGATCAGGATGGGTATTCTAGGGAGCTTGGTTATCTGTTCTTCTTTTGGATTGCATGCATTCCCTTACATATTACAATCATTAGATCAATCTTGATTTAGAAGAAATTTTATCCTGCAGAAATAAGATCCTTATTCAAAATATGAAAGATTTGACCCATTATGCCGTTCTTAAAAAGGTCATTGCTGCATAAATGTAGATTTCATGATTTTTCCGATAGTCTGGTGCTTTCTTATATTGACTTTTTGGTTAATCTTGGCTGGTTTTGCTACCCAAACGGGATGTGCATTTGGTAAGAAGTTACAATAGGGAACACTTGCTGGAGAATTGGGACTTCGGGTTAAATGCAGGCCTAAACTCTAAATTCTTTTCTATCATCTTTTCATTGGCAACCCCATGGGGTTGGCCTAACGGAGAAGAGCTGGGACTTGATAGTGTGCTCTTGTCCAGGATCCCAGGTTCAACTATTGCCAGGCGCAAACAATTCCACGGGGCCATTAGACTTGGGCAAAACCCATGAATTAACCGTGGTGCACTCGCGGGAAACTCCTTTCTGAGGGCATGTGCATCCCCGGGATTAGTCGGGCCTTGGCCTGGATACGGTGCTAATAAAATAAAAAAATCTTTTCATTGGCATGAAAATTAACAAGTTTGACAGCAACTCAAAACGACAACTGCTTTTCTTGCAGCTAAAACAGCGTGTTACACAAATGCATTTATTTTCCTCTCATTAGACGATTGATCGACACAAATACAGTTTTTGATGATGTTTTGTTGTGGCTTTATGCACTGTTTCAGGTATTTTCTATATCGAGATGAAGATATCATGGGAACTCTTCATGACTAATTCAACATGCTCCATCACATTAAAGACTTGAAAGCTAATCGAGTTACTGCCTGTACTCTGTGTTGTTTAGATTTTGGTTATTGTTGGTTCCTATCATTTTTAGCCAAAGCTTGTATCAAACTTGAATGTCTTGTTTATCCTTGAGGGAAATCAGGTTGGAAATAAGTGTGCTGCCCGGAATGGAAAGGGCAAACTTTTGTTACTTCCCATCTTCATCAATCATCACTGTGAGTTGTGCTTTGCTTACTTTTCACTGCCAGTTGTATTGGGAGGACTAGAGGATATTTAGGGTATGTTTGTGAGGGATTGATGAGGGAACGATGGACGCGGGGAGAGGGATGAGAAGTGAAGGATTGGGTATTTCCTTTGTTTGGTAAGAAAGATGAGTATTTCCTTTGTTTGGTAAGAAAGATGAGGACCCAAGAAGAATTGGAAAGATCGCTCCCGGCAGACCCTTGAAACTATATTTTGACTTTCGAGTTCAAGTATCTCAGAATGAATCTTACAACGCTAGAAACATCCCTTTGAAGGCAAGCATAACAAGGATCAAGCGTTCTTGACATTTGACATTGCAGAAAAAGGCAAGGCAAGAACACAAGTTTGGAGCAACCACGGACAAGTTTCGCTTGGTCCTTGCTTCGCAGTTGACGCAGTCATGCCACTGACGGGCGTTTGGATTAGAACTAAACATCTAGTTTCGCCATTAATTGTGTAATTTTTAAAAGGGTTAGGAAACTACTTGAACAAAACTGCAGGTGAGATGGTCAGTTGTGAAGGTACGCTGCCTTCTCTTTCGGAACTTCGTGGTCACCAATGTGATGTGTACGAGGAAGCATCGTAATCATATAAAAAGGTTCGGCAACTCAATATTGCAGTTTTCTCTAATGTTTTTATGCTACTGTGCACTTTCAACTTTCAAGAGGACGTGATCCAAAATGCTGGATTTAAGTTGTTCATGGGCTGTTGGCCCACATGCATGAGCTGCTTTGTTCCCTTCATTATGTTTTGTGCATCGTAAATGCAACAACTCACAGCCCGGTAGCTGGACAGAAAGCTTGACAAAGTTTTATGGGATGAGCCTCCAAGACCATGGGATCAAGAAAATTGAAGAGATCGACCATCTCTTTGGATAAAATAATGCCTTTTGCGATGGATCATACTAAATAAAACTCACGCTCTCTTTGACGGGCACAGAATCAATTGAAAGGAAAAGGAAAACAACAGCTTTATCTTACGGATGAACAACTAAGCAAATGTTTTTAAGGAAAAAGAATTCAATCTATTCTCATGCTGTCTGCAGTCGAAAACCAACATGATTTATGCAGTGTAGCTCGATTATACAGAGCGTAGAGGAACGTGATGCCATCGATGAATATATATATATATATATGTGTGCGCGCGCGCGCGCTCGCGCGCAGTTTTATCTATCCAAGTAGTTATTTTTAAGATAAGACCCAAACATGAGGGTTTTAGACTTCAATTTTTTTGAAACGACTGCTTCAACATCATTGCTTTGGTTGATTGATTCACAAAACAACCGAAAGTGTTAACACTGTCATTATAACAACTTCATTAATGGCGGCAGTATCATGTTACTTTATTTCAATTTATATGGAAAGTAAATACTCCTTGGAGTAATTATATATATATATATATATATTCATTACATTCCAAATTAATCAATTAGTAAAGGCATTGGATTTTTGCAGAAATCTAAAACTTATATATGCATTTAAACACTGCTTGATACAGCTCAATATATACGTGAATATATACGTGGACAACATAAAGCCAATCATTAATTAATATGATCATTACTTAGCAAACAAAAAAAGCTTCAAAAATTAGAAAACCACATGGCTTCATACATATATATATGAAGATTAAGCACGCTTTCACTAGCTAAGTATTACCTATTGTGTAAAGGATTGGGACCTGTATAGACTTTCCTCTTCTCATCACCCAAAGTTGCATCACCTTCTTCATCTCTGTCTCCTCTTAGGCCACCACCATGAGATTTAACAGGACCCGTTAACTGAGCTGTAGACCCAGTGTTCTTGAAGCTTCCGTGCCTGGCTGACCTATCAGGAACAGATGAAGTTTCTAACAGCAGAAGTATCAGGAACAATAGCGCTAGGCAAGCCAACTCTTTTCTTAAACCCATCAGCTGCCTCCTTCTATACTTATATGTATCTCAGACCATGCATAGAATTCTTGGCCCAAAACCCTCCAAAAAGGAACGGAAAAGGAGGGAGGAATTTCCTTCTTGGATCTGATTTAAAAGGCCCTTTAAAAGGAAGCTCAGCAAAAGTAGAAGAAAGGTTGTAGTTTGGAATGGGAGACTAAAGAGTTTTTGCTTTCTTTGTTTTGGCTCTTTTTGGGTACGGTTTTTTTTCCCAGTGTGTGTCTCCGCTGGGTTACTTTTAGAAGTTTGAGCCTCTGAAAATGAGGCTAGTCAATGAGAGGTAAGAGTCAGAATGCATAGGGTTTGGTGCCTGAAAGGAAACAATAAATATGGTGCAGAGAGTTTCTGGATGCTGATCTCAGAGCCCATGTTAAGAAACCTTCATACACGGACCAGAGAGAGAGAGAGAGTTGCAGTTTCCGTTGGCAGATTTTAGTTATGTTGCATAAACCTACAACACGGGAGGGAGGGAGGGAGGGAGGGGATCAGATAACAATATTATTACTCCTGGCTTCAGGTGATTATTGATACAAAATCTTTTCTGAATTTATTTTCACTTGGCTGGGGGTGTCTTTTGCAAGAAGCTAGCTTCTTTTGCTTTGTACTCATGATGAAAGTGCTGGCAAGGTTTCCTAGCAGTAGTAGGCCTTTTGTGTAGTGACTGGTCAGTGGAGAAGCACATGTTAACATCGGGAAAACTAAATCCAAAAAAATTGAAAAGAGGGTTGTTGCTTTCACCATACATCATTTCAAATGATCTTATTTTATTGTAAGAGATCTCCTTAATTATCATAAGAAAGAAGATATATGGAAGATGCATGAGAGCTGAGTGCTATTCATTTCTTCAACAACAAAATATGTTTTTTGAAATATCAATCCATTGTGATTGTTGTTGTTATATATATATATATATATATATATATATATATATATATATATATATATATATATAATCGAATTTTCTAAGAAAGTAGGAGCACTATGTAGAATAGGGATCTATTGCGAGCAAATATATCAAGTTTTAATTATACGAGAAGTCACAGACCATGCACCAACTCGTCCACTACATGGACTTCGATCACTCCCTTCAGATTTTTCTTTTCTTTTCTCTCGGTCTCGAGTTTAATCAATTAAAAATGGTCAAACTGGTTGGAGCTGACCAGTGGGCCGTGAAGGTAGAGGGAGAGTTTCATACATGGAGTGGCTTTTTTCCTTGGAAAAAATGATGCTGTCTTCCTTCACTTTACATAATCGATCACACAAAGGAAAGCTAATTTACATGAAAGTCATGAATAATTGATGTTAGCACCTGCTAAAGAGGGCCCAATTAGTGACCTAAAAATCTTGATTAGAACGAAATTACTGAAAAAATCTGTGAAGAAATTAACCCTCCTTTCTTTCACCATTGCTTTTTAACGCACGGCATGGATTTTGTAAATAGCATCTTTTCCAAACTTCGAACTCTAAAGGCATTAATTGTATGCCTGATATATATCTATCATTGAAAATTAGGGGGTGGAGTTTTGGCGACACGGCAGGCAGGTCTCCACAAAAGACAAAAATATAGAAGATCGTGCATGCAAAGGCATTAGTATTTTTAGTGCTTGGTTTTAATTCACTTTGTCTTTTGTAGCCGAGGAAAAAACAAAAGATCACCGATTGATCATCCATTTTTTTATTACTTCATTCCCCCTCCGATACCTGGACAAGATCTGTCGACTTATGCATACTTCCACGATCCTGGAATAATGTATGCTATATTTTATTTTTCTTCATGTACAAAAGCACATTTATTCTTAAGAAAAGTAGAAAATTATTGTTCGAAAGACTTATCAGGACTTTTGAAATTTGCAATCTACATGTGTTTGTCTCTGCAAATGTCCAATTATAATTATGAATCGGGGACTCTTTTTTTGACTAATTAACTGCTACGAACTCCATAAGGATAACAATATTCGAGTGGGAAAGTGACGTCCCGATCGATCGAGTCCTGTTTGTTGCTATGAGAGAGAAGGTTAATTGGTGGTTTCTAATGTTCGGAATGTATTATTGATGTTTAGTCAAGAACATTATAATTGACACTCAAGATTCTAATGCAGTCAGATTTAGATTCTTAATTAATCATCTTAATTTCTTTAATTTACTTATTTCATTTAGATTCTTGATTAATCATATTTGTTTTTAAATTAATACATTCTTGCTGTGGATATTCCTTCAAAAAAAAAAAAAAAAACACATGTATATACCAAAGAGGACATGCATGCCGGATTTCAATTACATTAACGAGCTTCGAGTTTAAATTTCATAAATACTGGTATTTTCTCGTCTATGTTTTTCCTTCCCGTCGCTAGAATATACAAGAGGATTAACCACAAAAAGGTTATGAACTCCATGTGAGTCCACGATGCAAAATTCTCTAACCAAATGCTTACTTATATATTAATCCTGTTGGCTAATCTTCTCAGATCAATGAGTTAATGAATGCCTAATTAATCATGCAAGATCCACGTACGGTACTCTAGTTTAAACCATTGTTAATCTTATAGTTTATTAGTATGTAATAACGAGGGCATCACCTGTTATATATATATGTGGAGCAAGGAAACAACTTGCTGCCTATTGGTACGTTAGAGTACCTTGCAGTCTTTTAATGTCCATGCAGATCTGTAAACTGCAGCTACTTGGTGGAAAAGAAAAGGGATGTCCTCTCTGGCTTGAACACCAGGCCATCAAAGATTCAGAATTCAATCCATAATTGTACTCCTCGGCTCCTTCATCTCTCCTTGCAAGCTAGCTAGCATGCATTGTGACTGATTAGCTGGGCATTAATAGTGGGGAATATTGAGGGACAAGCCATGCACCCACCACTCTCCGAAGTTGAAGCTGTGGGCAAAGCGAACACTCTGAGAGTGCTAAATGGCTTTGACTGACTTGAGAGCAGAAAAGAATTACACGATCAGACAGTCTGGCTATGAGTATACAAGCATCATTGAGGCAGAGAAATATGTGTTGGTGGGCAATCAATTAGAGTCGTCACTCTCTTTATTTTGTTTGCTTTTCTGTGCAACTTTTCTTGCTGGTCAAGGTCACGGTGCTCTACCATCATTGGGATCTCAACTACTTCCATAAACTCTCACACCTTGTAGCCCCATGCGCCTTATTTCTTGGCCCATGCAACTCTCGACAAGCAAAGCAAAACCGATCCAAATGATATCCACACAGAAAAGAAAAGGTGAGCAAGTTCTAGAGCAATATGGTTTCAAACATCTTTTTGTGTAAAAGTGACTGGCATGGGAGCAGAGCTCAAGATGACACCTTGGTATATATATGGTAGCCAGACAACATTCGTCCATTTTATAAAGCGAGAAGAGAGAGTGCACTACTCTGACGGGGATTTGCTTAATTTGCTATATATATTGCATCAACTACTGGGAATATCTGTAATCATCAATGGAACATTAACTTTTATAGTCCTAATTAATTTACTACCTCGTTCTTGATTTCTTATCATGTTATCAAGGTTAGGCAGCCGGGACGACAGGGACTTCTTCCTTTTCCTCTTCTTCTTCTTTGACTAGCTGGCTTCCACATAATTATGTTTCTTAACCACTACCTTTTGTATGGAAAAGGTTGACATGCAAAAAAAAATTCATATTCTAATAAATTAGTACAAAACATTTATACATATATGATTTTAAAAGATAAAATTATGTCATTAAACATTACTCCGCACTAATTAATAATTAAATCGTTAATTTATAATCAATACAGTTATAAGATGAATTATTTAAGATATCTTATGTTTAAGAATTATTTATATCATCTTGAATTATATGCTTATAATTTATTAAATGACTAATTATATCATATATACTTTGAAAAATAATGCATCTATAACTATATAACTAACTTACATTATATATATACTACCTAGTAATTGATAGAAGTATATTATACATAATACCAAAAGACATTAACATATTAATCTTACATATTTTAAATTGATAATCATTAATTATTATTTTTCTTATTATCTTATATCACAATAATAAATTAAACTTTAATTATAAAGTAAAATTAGAAATTTAAATTGATTTTTATATGGTCTGCAATACATTATCATGATAATAATTATCTATATTGAAAAAAAAAATTAAAAAGGAATTTTTGTTATTCATAAAATAAAACTTAGATAAAAAATAAACGTTAGATTATTAGGTTTGTTTAATAAAGTTCATGATAATTTTATGTATTTTTAAAAATAATAAAAAGAATTGAGTTAGGTATGGGTATGGGTCAGGAGATAAAATTAACAAACGAGCCAAAATTATCCTTTTCTATGCTCTAATTAATCCAGGTGAAATCAAGTTGGATTTTTAATATTTCTGCTTTGCCGCATTCAAATCAAGCAAGAACTCAACTCAATTGAGTTGAGTGGAATGTCGGATATTCAATGACTCGTAGTTGAGCAATGAGCATTCCCAGCCTCACGTTAGCATTGAACTATTGCCCGTTGGCCTGTCTGATTACTCTTTTTTCTCTTAATATTCCCCGATCTCGGCTGCTTTTTCTTTTCTTCTCTTTTTTATGGCTGTCGTTATCGAGCAGACCGCGTGATCATCTACGGAGAGTCTAGCACAGGCAATCTATCATTGTTTCTTGTTTGAGATTATTTATGGAGCTTGATTTATTTATTTATTGCTAGGTATTTTACTTAGTGTGTTATGTTCAATTTTATTAGAATTTATTTATTGAGTTTGATTTAATTATTGCTGGATATTTTATTTAATAAATTATAATCTATTCTTATTAAAGTTTTAGTATTTATATATTATTTTTTAAATGTTAGACAGTTTTGGTGATGCGGGTGTGTTTGGCTTGGAGATGTGGTGGCTTTTTATCAAAAATACAATACCTTTTAAGCACAAACCACACCTCTAAAAGCTATAAAAACATGTTTTTTACTCAAAAAAACACAAGCTACCTCTCATTCAAACACCCTCGCATTCTCTCTCTTCTTCAGCTCTGCTTTTTAACTTCTTCTCATGTTTTCAATTCTTGATTTGTCCTGCATCAACAGCCTTCCCCTTTGTTGAAGTTTATAGACAGTCCGAACGCTTTTACGATATCATGAGAGGAAAAGAAAAGGATACATTTTCTATGAGCTGCAGTGAGCAGCTTCTGCTCAGAAAGCAGATATTACAATGCATAGAATATTTTGCTACAGAAATTATAATTACTGAGGATTTATGGCCCTGGGCTTCTATTATTCTTCTTTGTATAGAAAGTGCACACACAAGACAACTGAACAGTTTCTGGTATAAATAGGCACAGCTGAAACTCCTTATATCTTAGAGGCATCGGCTGTAACTCGGCTTAAGGCCACGGCAGTCTTTGATCCAGATGGACGACCTAATTGCTTGCAAATGAAATCCCCAGCAGAGAGGAGTTTCGCCAGATCCACATTGGTTCTCACGCCAAGCCCATGAAGCATGTAGACAACATCTTCAGTAGCAACATTGCCTGATGCTCCTTTGGCATATGGGCATCCACCTAAACCCGCAACAGACGAGTCCACTACGCTGATCCCCATCTGTTCAAAATGCGAAAGAGAGTTGTAGAGACAGATCAGATACACGACGGAAAATAAAAACATAAAGACAAATTTTAAAGAAGTTGTGTTGGATGCAAGTATACACATCCTCGACAGATGGGGATTAGCATTTTAGTCCACTACGCTAATCCATTTTAGTCAAATGATTACTTGCACAAGCATATTTGCATATATTTAGTTGGCCAGATTAGACTATCTGTTCCATCAAGATGCAACTGTACAGTTTTCCGGTGTGAAGAGTACAACATATCACAAGCAGTCCGATAGTAGGCTTCCCTAAATACAGTGGTGCCACGACAAGGTTCTGAGTAATCCAATGCTTACCTGGAGAGACACCAAAATATTGGGAAGAGATTGCCCATAAGTATCATGGAAGTGGATAGCAAGCTTCTCAACGGGAACAACAGCCATTACAGCTTCAAGCATGAGAGCAACAGTCCCTGTATCAAATAGATATGAACACAAGGACAGGAAAAAAAAAAAAAAAAACACGACCAAAACTCGTCATCTTTTTCTTCCCGGGTGTAGAGCAAGGTCAGACAATTTTTTTTTATCACAAGTTCAACAAAATTTTTGAAAAACAAAAAAACATAGTTCAAATATATTGCAATAAAAGTCACTAGGTACACTCTAAGTGATGCGGGAACTGAAATGAAAAAGAGGAACTAAGGAGGTTAAACTAGGATATAACAAAGTCAAAACGTTACCAGGTGTACCAACACCGATTGTATCACCGAGGGATATTTCAAAGCAACCCATGTCATGAAGTTCTTTGGCCACATATGCTACTTTTGAAGGATGTATTGATCCTTCCTCAGGACACCCAATAACACATGATACATACCTATCAAAGTTCAAAAACAATTCATTTATTCAGAACTGGATGAAGACTAATATTCAATCTTTTGTTTTCCAAATAAGCATTAAAATGCAAGTACCTACAGAGACAGTTATGCCAATATGCCATAAAATATGCATTAGCACTTAGGTGTTCATGTATTCTGCGACATTACTATACTGGTACAGCGCCCATTCAAATTTTAGGAAGCAATTTATTGTGCCTAGATTGGAAGATCGTGACAACTTATACAAGTTCATGATCATGGAACCTCAAACTTTTTATTGATTAGAATATCAATCATGGTGCTAATAAAACATCCAATAAGAAACAAAAAACTACGCAGCAACCAGCATCTTATTTCCGAACACTGGTTTAAATGACTATGGCAGAAAACAAACTAGAAACACATCCCAGTAATTGGGATTGAGAAAAGACAAAGGATAACCCTTGTATATATTCATGTACACTAAAATTATCTTATCAAATTATTATGACTTTCATTTTCTTTGATCAAATTGAGAGCACAATAATTAGTTGATAATGTACCAGTCAATCAGTAGTTTTCCCATCCACTCTCAGTGCAGACAGTACAAATTAACCTCCCAAAAAATCACAAGTAGGGCAGAGAATTCATGGAAAAGGATAGAGACATACCCACGAACAGGAATTGAGAGCTCTTTAGCAGCATGAGTTACAGCACGATAACGAGCAAGACTTTCTTTGATGCTACAATTGATGTTTGACTTTGAAAATGACTCAGAAGCTGATGCAAAAACAGCAACTTCCTTAGCACCAGCTGCAACAGCTGCTTCAAATCCCTAGGAAAAGTCACAGTACATCAGAAGATTACTCCAGGACCAATATGATATTGCCAGAACTCTTGCAGATGTACAAGGGGTACCCACTTTTAAATTAGGTGTCAGAACAGGCAACCTGGAGGCCTCTAAACCATGAACTGCTTCCATTACATCTCTTGCATCTGCTAACTATAAGCAGGCAACAAAACAAGAGGAAAAGAAGGTCAATGAATAACAGGAAGGCAAGAAATATTCAAGTTGAAATTGAATATAAATAAACTATAACCAGACTCAAGGAAGAGAGAGAAGGGTCATGGCTTTTGTGCTACAATCAAAGAGCACAGTCACAAAAACAAAATTATTTGTTTATTGAAGACAAAGTAGATGTTTCTAGAGGATAATGTTTGTCTTAAAACAGTCAAATGTATACCCAAATAAAACAACAACAGCGTTGTTAAGAACCATTAATGCAGCTGGCATCAAACTACAGCGGGGGGGGGGGGGGGGGGGCGGGGGGCC
>Ga0307515_10010812_pt1 | contig 17416 bp, 8 predicted proteins | sample 17_EM_MG_FD_194513 | JGI IMG/M metagenome (GOLD analysis project Ga0307515, IMG submission 194513) | Populus trichocarpa ectomycorrhiza microbial communities from riparian zone in the Pacific Northwest, United States - 17_EM | ecosystem: Host-associated > Plants > Roots > Unclassified | place...
TCTTTTTATATTGCATGTTTCTACATTTTATATTATTCTCCTAATTGAATTATTTTTTTAACTGCATTCTTTAATATTTTAGTTCATTTGATTTAACGTTAAATTTTATTCTTATTATTTTAATTGTTATTTGTTTTGTTTTTAATCATTTTTATTGGAATTTTATTTTTTAATTTTATCTCTCAACATTTTATTGATCATGGCTTTGTTAATCTCTTGGGTCACGGGTCTGAAGGGTCGAACCAGACTGGCTTAAATCTTTTTTGTCAAGTCCTTTCTATCACTTTACATGGTTATCCCGATCTTACATGTCTAGTTATGAATCTCACATGTTAACCTAGTTCTGCCCAAACCAATATTTATTTATTTATTTATTGTTATTGTTACCTATTTTTCTTTACCATATTATAAAAATAACTAAGATTTAGCGAAAACTCACAATTCTCTTATTTATTTAAAAACACAATTGTCTTTTTGGTCTTGCATGAGCCACCGATCTAGTTTTAAAGTAAAAGCACTATAAAATTCATCTTATTTAAGTTACGTAAGGGAACTGACAGGTAAATGTACGGGTAATGAAATTATAGATATCTGGATTCGAAGAAATAGAACTCTTGTTTAGATGTGATTTTGGTGGAAGAGCAATTAATCGATACATTTTTTCAATTAATTAAATAGTAACATTTCTGGAATGTTGAATTCGTGATGGATCTACTAGTAATTAATATCTAATTCACGGTTTTTCAGTAATCTTGTCAGTAAACGAGACCGTTTTTGGAAATGGATTATATAATTTGTTTTGAGCGGACAATTATTTCACTTGAGATTGTTCTCCCATGAGAAACCAGGGGCAATTCAAAAATAAAATAACACCCAGATTTTTTTTAAAAAAAATCAAAGTTAGAAAAAGAAAAAGTAAATTTCATATTCAAATGTAATATTCTTTTATTAAAAAAACTGAAAAATTAATTTCTAGTTTTTTTTTTTATATTGAGTTTAGAAAACACAGTTTCTCTATAGTTTTCTAACAAAAGTTTTTCAGAGTGTTTCAAGTGAAAAAAATATGAATGGTATAAATTTTTCTTCTACACGGAAGCATTATTTAGAGAAATAAAATATGATTTTTTATTTTTATTTTTATATTTAGTTAATATCATAAATTAAAAAAAAATATTTATATATTTTCTAATAAATTTATTTTATTATACCTTTAATATAAATATGCTTTAGCTAACAATATGCTTTTTCACAATAATTTTTAATTAAAACAAAGTAAAATTAATATTCCATGATCAGATTATCACAAATACAAAATATTAAGATGACTAGTAATAATCTTGATGTATTTTATTTGGTGAAAAAGACTCTTCTTCGTTTTCAATAAATAAACTCTTTTTTCAATTTTCTTTTATTGAAAAAGACTACAAAAAAATGGAAAACTATTACTGAATACATCCTAAAAAAACCTCTCACCACAATGGACAGTGTCCGAAGCTAGCAGATGAATCTGATACACGGTCTGATTATACGTTTTTTATTTTTTTATTTTTCTGTAAAATAATGCTTCAATAAACGAAGCAATTCCCCGGGGTAAAACGATCTTTCAGTAAAATAGGATAAGGTAAGAATTTAACCATCGGTTTGGGGTTTGGATTTTGGAATGTTACTCGTCCTTTGTGAGAAAATATCTTCCCGTGCCATGCTTGATCTTAGCGCAGGCTTTTATCCGAAAAAGAAAGTGTACTGTGCATGTCGTCCTCATTCTTGCCGCCAATCATAGATCTCAAAATCTCAGATAATACAATGAGGCTACTTTTGTAACTTTCACCACCCCCCTTTGTAAATACGTAGAGAAAATGAAGGGCAACATAGTCACTGGACAAGAATATTGATTAACACTAATAGCTTACTGCCAAAGCATCCTCGGTGCCATGTTGACTACAAAGAAGGACAAATGTCTGTTACCCTAACAGGCAAGTGAAAGAATCGAGAGGCGGTGCTGCTTCCCACGCCGTGCTAAGCGGTTGAGATTTGTTTCACCACCCCCTTGTACAGCTTTACCCATTAACCACCCCACCTCACAGGTAAACCCCTCCTCCAAGATTATGCAAAATTCTCTGGGTAAACAGTGTCTTCGCCCTTTGCGCCCTTTGAGGAGATGGCTGGAAGGGTGGAGTAATTGTTTTTAAAATGATTTTTATTTAAAAATGTATTAAAATAATATTTTTTAAAAATTATTTTTAAAAATATTATATTAAAACTATTAAAATATCAAAAAATTATTTTTTTTAAAAAAATTATTTTTTTAAATCTTATTTTTATACGCAATTCTACATGGTCTGATTCTATTTCTACCGCAGAAAATTCTCAATCTATTTTTATAATTTTTAAGAAGTGTCTCCTTTATTTTTCATATTAAAGCTTTTTTTTAAACTGAAACGTAATTTTTTTTTTATAGAAAGTGATTTTCCTGGAAAATAAATTTATGAAAATTGAATTATTTTCTGATATTTTGTAGTATCATGGAAAATAAATTGGAAAACACTTTCTAGTGTTTGACTATGTTATGAAGAATAAGCTGTAAAATAACTTATTAATATATATTTTTTTTAATTTTATTAAAATAATAAGAAATAAATCTTATAAACTAAAAAGTTGAATGGGTATGAAATTAAAAAAAAATCTAATTTTATAAAGTACCTCAAATAAAATAAATAACAATCAAAATAATGAAGATCAAATCTAATATATAAAAAGGTTGAAAGATGATGAAATTAAAAATAATAATTATAATTTCATAAATTATTTCAAATAAAATAAATAACAATAAAAAAAATAAGAACAAAATCTAATAGATAAAAAATTTTAATTAAAAAAATGATAAGAGAAAAACAAATAACAATAATAAAAACGAGAATCAAAGTTGATATAAAAATCAAATCAAATTAAATTATAATGGGTGAAATTAAAAAAAAAATTCAAAATAAAATATATAGCAATCAAAAGTTTGAGGACCAAATTTGATATAATCAACAAATAATATGATATTTTAAAATTTTTCACAACTTCTGAAAAGTGTTTTCGTAAAAAATAAAAAAAATATTTTTTTAGAAATCAAATTAAATTTTTTCTGATTGAAAAGTATTTTTAACTTTACTAATAGTAAATAAATATAAAAAAATTTTAAAAATAATTTTTAGAAAGACATTTTCACACAAACGGGTCTGAGACTCTGAGCTGTTGGAATTTTGCTTTTTACTCCTCAATAGCTAAAAAAACAAATCAAAATTATAGATATATTAACTGATTTTGAACACTTTTCTCTCAACTATCTCACAAAAGTATTTAAATATTATTAAAAAAAATCATAAACGAAATGAAAAAGAGCGGGCTATTTAACAATTGACAGTCCTTTGAGAAAGTTTAAACAATATTTGTAGAAATGAAGCGTTCGTGAATCTACAGGGACAAAAATGAAGATAATGTTTCGAAAAGTGGTTGAAAAATTATGTGTTTTATAAAATTTTAATTTTTTTTATATGTTTTTGAATAATTTAATATGTTGATATAAAAATAATTTTTTAAAAATAAAAAATATTATTTTAATATATTTTTAAATAAAAAATGTTTTAAAAAATAATTATTACGTTACTGCCTAACACTTAGAAATTTACTAAATAAATATATAAAAAAAAGAAAAACCCTCTACTGTTAAGTGATGCATTTCAGGTCTATTTGATATATATTTATTTTTAAAATATATCAAAATAATTATTAAATTTTAATTTTTTAAAATTTATTTATAATATTATCATATTAAAAAAAAATAACAATAAAAAAAATCCCAAACTTTTTTTTTAACACCGCAATTACAAACTGCCTCTCGAATGCCTCTCAACTCCTACATGGACCCCACTTACTACTTTTACCTTACCTGGCGGCAACTTCGTCATGGCCCCCACCTCTTTGACCCTAGGCCTAGCTAGAGAGTAGTAATACTAGAGCACTGTAGAGACCGCGCGTGATTCCCACTTTGTTCCTGGGGAACTGGGATTTAATAACACCCCCTTGCCTTGCATTACCCTTCTCTTTATTGCTTTTCGGCTCTACAGGAGACGGACTGCTCCAATCTCTCTCCTCCTCTCTTGCTCTCTTTTAATTCAATTTGTTCTCCCCTCTCTATTAAGTTTGTTGCTCCCAACACCCCCCTTCTCTAGTAAGTTTCACTCACAATAAAAGATAGAGATTTTTGTGTTGCGATAAGGGCCCAGAGAGGGAAGGGGTTTGCCTTTGATTAAGCACAAGCACAGGTTTCTCCTCTTTAGCCCCTTCTATTCTTCTCCCTTTGGCTTTCACTGGGTCCCTATTCTCTGCAAATCCAGCGAACCCCAACTAGGATTATTATCATTAAAGCTTAAGCTAGCAGCAAAAAAAAAAAAAAACCCATCAAAAGCCTCCCCACCTTCGCTGATATTTTTTTCTCTCTCAAGGTGTTGGCTTTTCTGCTTAAATATGACTGAGAGCTTAGATGACGGCGAGTTTTGGCTGCCTCCGCAGTTTCTTATAGACGACGATAAAGTAGTCATGGAACAGAACAGTGAAAATAGCTTGAACGGGAGTGCTAGGGATGTGTTTGGCTACTCTAAAACTGACTCTGGGAAATCTTTGTTCCCATTAGAGTTTCCTTGTGGGTTTGGTTCCTTTGGTTTCTCTTCGGATCTCAGTTCTCCTGTTGAGTCTGTGGTAGGCTCTACTGAGACAGAGAGTGATGAGGAAGATTACCTTGCTGGGTTAACTCGCCAAATGGCGCACTCCACTCTTGAAGATGGTTTCAAGAGGAACGACCTCACTTTTGGCACCGAAAAATCAAAGGTATTGCCCTCTCCTTTTCTTCTTTTGAAGTAGTACAAGCCTACTCTGGTTTCAGCGATTGTGCTCTTTGGGACTAACTTTTGGGTCTTGGTGGTTGTCTGTTTGCAGGGATGGGTTGTGTCTGGATCGCCTCAATCAACGCTGTGTGCAGTTGGGAGCGGGTGCGGTTGTGGACAAGGGTCAAGCCGTGGAAGCCCAAGTGGATCTTCACCACCAGCAACCTGGGATCTTCTGTATGCGGCTGCAGGAGAAGTAGAGAGGATGAGAATGAACAATGAAGAAGGGTGTGGCTTTAACAATCAAAGTAGAGGACTATTAGGTCCACCAAGAAAACCCTCTCCAGTCTCGATTCCGTTGAAAAATCCCAACTCTGATGTTAGTCTCTACCAACAGCAGCAGTCCCTATCTTACCAGAAGTTGCAGGCTTCTCAAGTAATTAGCCAAACATTACCTTATTGTGATTTCTTTTTACATCAAGAGAAAGAAGATCCTCTTTCGCTGATTACTAATTGGGGGTTGTGTTTTGTTTGTTTCTTATTCAAGTTTCAGCAGCTGAAAGTACAACAGCAAATGATGCAGCAGCAACTGCAACAGCAACAGAGTGTTTGGGGAGGGAAAAACAAGGGGACAGGAGTATTGTTTCCTCAACAGCCGCAACAAACTCACCCAGTGGTCCAAAACAGAGGGAGGAATGTTACTAGTGTGAGTAGAGGACCATTGGGTTTGTCAGCTTCTGCTTGGCCTCCTCTACGAAACAGCGCACAGCCACAGCCACAGCAACATAGCAACAGTCTGGGCGGTTCTGGGATGCGGGCTGTTTTCCTTGGTAATCCCGGAGGAAAAAAAGAATGTGCCGGTACTGGGGTTTTCTTGCCTCGTCAAATCGGTGCCCGAACTGAATCTCGAAAGAAGCCAGGTCTGTCACAGTTTGCTTTATGTTTACTTAAGTTTTTTTGGGCTGGGTGTGAATTCACTGTCACTTATTCATATTTTCCTTTGCTAGATCTGGTCATTAGAATGAATTTGATTAGTGCTCATTTCGTTTATTTAATTACTGTTTGGAGTTATTTGTGTTTTGGAATCGGTTTTGGCTTGTACCGATCTTTTTTGTGATTCATATTATAATAACAGGGTGTTCCACAGTTCTGCTCCCAGCGAAAGTGGTGCAGGCCCTCAACTTGAATTTGGAAGGAATGGGTGCTCAGGCCCAGTTCGGGCCTCGGTATAATGGAAGTTTCGCAACCTACAGTGGTAAATATATATATTTTTCCTTCTCAATTGGATACTAGTTTTTCGTTTTCAGTGCAAGATTAACCAGATGATTTGACAAATTATATTGGTATGGTTTTTATTTGATGTGTAGATGCTGCTGTAAGGGTTCGCAATGATAACATTCTTTCTCATCAGAAGCAGCCGCGCAACAGCAGGCCACAACCAGTAATGAACAATGAAGTCAGATTGCCTCAGGAATGGACTTATTGACCCCCCGAATTATTCTGGGTTTTGTTTTTACTAGTATTTTTTTTTTTGAGGAGTTTTATGAAAGGTAAAGGAGATTTGGAAGGTTAGAAGAAAAAAGAAAAGAAAATGGATGACGATAATTTTAGTAAGGTCACTGTAGGAAAAGGTTGCACAAACAAAATAGCGAAAGGAGAAGGGAAAAAAAGAAATTGATGAATGAAAGTATGAAGAAATGTTCTTTTGGGATAGAATTAGGAGAAATAAATTTCTGTTTTCAGGCAAGTCTGCAGCAGCCAGCCTTTTTGTTCGTTTTGTGTGGCTCAAGGGAAAGTGGTGGACTGTGGATATACTATATTTTGTTGTGTTTTGGAAAAGAAATCAATAAATTCCATGTTTTTGCAAGTGTTAAGGCCTAAGGGGATGATCAATGACTCTACTGAGGGTAGAACCATGTTTTTGCGGGGAAACTTGCAACCTGTAATGATCAAATGTTCTATGTTGTCCCTGTAGAAGTTCATAATTAATCTCAGCCTGGCCACCCACTCCGAAGCCATCAAGTAATAAAGGGAATATATTTTCTCGGATTGATCTCTGTATGGCTTTCTTCCAGATGGTATAAACACGTCTTGTTATTAAGTATAGTAATTGGAGCCAGCATTGCTCTTGTTGTTCTTGACGAGAGGAATTTGCAAGCTTTGTTTTCTAGAGCAATGCGCTGCCATCGAATGCGCAGTTACTTCAATGAGGAAACCAACTCGTTCTTCAATCATATTAATAATCAAACCGGGTCTCTTCTTAAAAGAGTTGTTTTAAATAAACAAAAAGTTTTGTAAGAATTAAATGAAGAAGAAAAAAAAAGTTCTAATTTCACTGGTCATTTAAAATAAAATAAATAATAAAGATTAAATTTTACATATAGAAAAGGTGTGATTGAAAGATAAAATTAAAAAAATAAATTTATAAATAAATTTAAATAAAATAAATAATAATAAAAAAAATAAAAAAATGTTTAGTCATTTCACTTTTTTTAAAAAGTTTTGTGAAGTGTTTTTAAAGAAAATAAAAAGAAAAAGAATTTTTTTTAGAACTAGTTTTTTATTCTGACATGTACTTTTCTTGATCCAACTTTTTTTTAATGTTACCAATATTGACCGGTTGAGTGAAATCAATTTTGTATTGTAGTTAAATTTAATTATAATATTTTATTTGCATTTAATTAATAAATAAGTTGAAATTCAAAAGATAAAAATTATTTTATTTTATTTTTTATATTATTCTCGTTAATTTATCTTATTTTTTTAAAAGATTTTTAAACAAGATGAGATATTTTTTAAAAAATTAGTTTTTACACTATTTTTTAATTATAAATCAAAATAGTTGATATTTAATTTATTTTTATATTATTTTAGATATAAAATTATATTTAAAATTCAATTCTTAATACATATAAATGTTTTTAATTGAATCGAAACAATAAAATGTTTTACCGCAAACGAACGGGGGTAAGGAGTACCACTATTATCATTTTGGAGGGCAACGCGTGTGGTTGCCATTTACACGTGTCAAACAATAAAATGTCCTCCCTGTGAAGATCTTTTCGTATCTCTTGTCATTTTGAAGGCCTGATTTTTTTTGTGATCTGCATCCGACTATAAACAGAAGGGAAGGGAAGGGAAGGGAAGGGAAGGCATGGCAGGTTGCTTTCAGACTCCAGAGTGGTGTATGTGGATGGCCAGCCAGCACGCTATCATGCCGGCAAAGGTGGTGGGTTTGTGGTACTACCAGGCATAGGCCACGTCGCTGGCCATGCACTTTGGATTAACGTGGTGCGCACTCCTTGCTTCTTGTGTTATGTTGGGTGGTGAGGGGGTTAACGCGCCTTAATAGCGCTTGGGGAGAATGTAGGCGAGGAGTGTTTCTTTTCTTTTTGCCTTTTTACGTGGCTTCGTCGGTTGATGTGTCCTTTGTGATGGTCGTGCATGTTGCGGTGGTGACTGGTGAGTGTGCTCTGATCGTGTGTGCATGTTTTGACCATCATGTTCATGTGCATGCGCCCCTGCCGCCCCTCCCTCCTCTTCATTCTTTTCTTCCAGAATCTTTTCGGTTTTCTTCTTTCCATGACTCTCGAGGGATGGAGCTCTTTAACTCGATCAAGTTTATCTTATTTTTCTTAATCTTGATTCTTTTTATTTCTTTGTTTACTTGTCTGTATGGATCTAATGCCAGCAACATACATTTACTACGGGTTCAATACCCTTAACAAAAACTTTGAAATATTATATGGTCCCCCGTCCATACTGGGAAAAGGTTGATGGAATTCTAAAAAAAAAATTAGTATGGTCCAACACTAACATTAAAAATTCTATGCACGATCCCAAAACCCTAAGAAAATTGTTAAATATTTGTATCAGTTCTATGACCCATACTTAGAAAAGCATTTATTAAATTTAAATTTTGAAATTTGTTTAACCTTAATTAAGATTTAAAAGGGATCTACCCTATGCTTGGAACTAAGAGAAAAAATCTCAGTTTTAGGTAGATTCCTATCCATCTAGATAGTGAATTATTAAAAAGCTGCTAGGCAAGAGGTTAAGATTGATGTTTAGGCATATCATAGTTGTTGAGGTAGTCTACCTGATCCTTGGAGATATGTGTCATCGTCCTAAGAAGACCAAGCTAATTCTTTTCCGGTAAACTGTACAATCACACTAGTAAGACTAAGTTGATCAATTCTAAGGTAAGTTATGCAATTGCACTAGAAAGACTGAGTTCGTCCCATCCTAAAAAGGTTGTGAGGTTGTTGCCCTGAAGAGATGTCACGTGAATCTCATATTTGGAGAGTTATGCAATTGCATTAGGAAAACTTCAGATCCATACCTTCCAAAGTAAAGTATGCAATTGTATTAAGGAGACCAAGTTAATCACTTCTAAGGTAAATTGTGCAATCATATTATGGAGACTGAGTCCATCCCATCCTTGGAAGGTTATAAAGTTATTACCTTGAAGAGATGTTGTTTTCAATCCCATCATTGGAGAGTTGTACAATCGCACCAGTGAGACTTTATATTCATCTATTCCAAGGTAAATTGTGCAATCACACTAAGAAAACCGAGTCCATCCTATCATTGAAAGGTTATAAGGCCATTGCCCTGGATATCACTTAAAGAAAAGACAATATTATTACTATGAATAATTTAATTCACATATAAGAAACTTACATTTCTAGTCATACCATGATATATTTTTATTGCCTTTTGAGGCATAATCATCTGGATGTCATTTATGTAGAGATCATCATCTTGGCTTCCAAGAAGGAGAAAATAGAGTTTCTCAAAAAGATGTTTTCTAGGTGGTTGAAAAACAGACATCACATGTTTTACAATTTGAACTAATATTTAACCAGTACTTGTTGAAAACTTTCTTAAATCTAGAGGCTCCAACTGAATTCGTGAAGTTAGCAAATAGCTAACTTAAACTTTGTTGTCTCATTATGCCCATGGCCAAGTAGAAAGATCATACTGACACAGGGCGATCAAATTGCTGCATAGTCTTTCCATCTTATTGAAGAGTTGATGATTTAATGGAACAGATGTGCCAACAATTATAGAAAGGCCCGTGACACATCCCATTTCCAAAGTGTTTTGATTATTTGCCTTTGATGGTGATTAGGGATGTTGATAAACTGGTTATGGAAAAACTATTCTATTAATGGCTTTTTGATCAGATTTCCATATATGTTGATTAGTTTTTTGCCCCCTGCAGCGTACAAAAAAAATCATTATCGAATATATCCTTCCCATCTCCCACTTGATGTTTTTATTTTTTCTTGGATGTTTGAAGAATTTGTTAAATCTAAATGTTATTGCATGCTACCTTAAATTAGAAGAATTTAGAAAGTCCATGGAGACATGCAATAAAGTATGTTCTTGATGAGGTTCCAAAAAATTCAAGTAGCTTGAGAAAAAGACTTATGTGTTTGTTGGATAATCGATTAATCTTTTAGTTTTAGCAATCCGATTCATTCTCCCTTGCTAAAGTGGCTGGTGGCTGATGCTTAGTACATGTAAAAAGCCTCATTTTGTGGGTTTAGGGACTCTTCGATGCTTAAGTAAGTATATATTTTAGAAAAAATATAATGATATTTAAAAGAGAGACTCTGAAAATAAATATTTCATGGAAAATAGATATTCGGAACCCTCTCTTCTAAGGATCCAATGGGCCTTTATAGTCTATCCTCCTCACCTTTTTATCTTTGTGAGGACTAAAATGTTCTTTTTTTCTCGATCACATCCCAAACTCTAATGTGTCAAAGAGAAAATATCTCTGATTATTTAGAAGGAAAAAATATCCCTAATTTTATCAGATGAAAAATATCTCTGTATGCATATGAGCTTAGCACTTGGCTGAGTCCAGGGATGTTGAGTTATCACCCTATCTCTAGTTCTTAAAAAATAAGAATTCAAATAAAAACAAAAACACCATCAGTTATAATTCAAATTGTTTCTGTTTTCTTACATTGAAATCATGTCCAGGGATGAAAAATATCTCTGTATGCATATGAGCTTAGCACTTGGTTGAGTTCAGGGATGCTGAGTTATCACCCTATCTCTATCTCTAGTTCTTAAAAAATAAGAATTCAAATAAAAACAAAAACACCATCAGTTATAATTCAAATTGTTTCTGTTTTCTTACATTGAAATCATGTCTAGCAAGAGTCACTACTACGTGTTAGCCGCACGATACTGGAATAAAATGTCATTGATGTTCGTACTGTATTTTATTGGATATAGGTGAGAAGACAAATTATCTAGGGATGCAATTGTATATTATGACTCAAAGTCGGTTACCAGGGATTCAGGGCTTTGTAAGTATATGTGACGAGGAATTTCATGAGAAGAATAACCGGCAATACAGAAGAGATTGAGCTCTTGTATAACATGACAAGGTCCAAACTCCCAATGGCAGAACAATTTGTGCAGAAAGCAGCTAGTCATATGCTAGCCCCACTTAATTGATTATGACTTGTTAAGAGGTCGAGCATTGAAATGGCTGTCAGCTAGCAATAGAGAGCAAACCATAGGATGACATGTGAAGTTCTTGTCAAAGATTATCCTTAATAGGTTCCCAGGACAAGCACCCTGAAAAATTACAGATGCCAATGAGGCGATTGAGCAGAAAAGTTCCCCTATCAGGGAAGTGGGAACCAAAAAAATATACCTTGCTTTTCAATGTCTGTGCTTTTTTACAAGTTAATTTATCGTGAAGGCCTTTGCCATCCTTCAGAATCTGGATGTTGATATTCATTACTGATAAATTCTGCAGGTTTTGGAAGCAAATGCTGCACATGTCAAGGCCCTCTATCGCCGTGGAATGGCCTCCCTGGAAGTTGGAGATTTTGAGGAAGCAAGGGGTGATTTTGAAATGGTAACGCCTGTAGTTGATTTCAGTGAAGAGCTTCAAATTCTTTGACATCGATATCTGAACATGCTTCTGGATGTTAGATGATGAAAGCCGACAAGTCATTTGAACCTGATGCAACAGCAGCTTTTAAAAAGCTGAAGCAGAAGCAGAAGCAGCAGGTGGGTAACCTGCAACCATATTCTTTTGCAATTTGTGACGGAGATAGACATTTTATATCATGCTTTGACGAGCAGGATGTGGAGAAAAAGGCAAGGAGACAATTTAAAGGACTATTTGACAAGATGCCTGGGGAAATCGTTGATGCTGGAACGGATAACAGAGGGGAAGAGCAGAGTACAAATGAAAACCACCAAGAGAAGGATGGTTCTCTCTCCTGTGGCCAACTGGTAGAAGATTTTTTTCAGCTCCTGGGCTTCAAAGATGCACGATATTATGACAAAGCTTTAGGGTTGGGCGTAAGCAGCATTATTTCTATCGTCTGGCTGGCAAATTCAGACTTCGAAAGGAAAAAAACATATTAAAGAAGGTTCAGTATACCATTTTCAGTGTAGCCTCACAAAGAAAATAAATTTTTGGGCTGCGTTTATGACGATATATATCCATGGAAAAACAAAACATATCACAGGAGGTTCATTATACTATTTTCATTGAAGCTTAAAATGGACGTTGTTGAATTACTACATTTGATCTCAATCATGTGACGGTACATTTATTTTCAACCTGCGAGTCAGAGCAATCTGGTGCCTCGTGCTCGTGGTGGCTGTCATTTATATAGAACCTTGAAGAGAATGGAAACAGAGTGCTTGGACCTGAGTCAAGGCTAGGCAAGCTTGCCAATCTTCAAGCTTCCGATTTTTTTTGGCTAGAAGGTCTAGAAATCCACCCTTCATCCTAAGGTCTTGAAAACTCCCCTGTGGGGGCAACTAGGAAATAAAATAAACTTCTCTGGCATTTGCAAGTGTTAAGCCACCCGAAACTTTTGATTCCGATTTTTGTCTCGTATTGATCCTTTACTCAACTTGTATAATAAAGCAGTTCCACCAAATTAAAAACCGCAAGTTGTTTGGAACGATTACCGTGAGGCGTGAGCTGCTGGGAATTCGTTGTTAATACCACTTCGTAATAAAAGTTACCTTTTTTTTTATTTATTTTTATCTTGCAAGGTACTTCAGTTAAGATTGAGATGGTAGCAGTAATTAAATTTCAATGAAAAAGAATGAAGCCTTCATTTTAATTCTTTCTGCAATCATATTAATGATTTGCTACATATTTTAACTTCGAATTTCAAGATTAATCAATAAGTGTAAACTACTGAAAACATATAACATGATGTCATTAATTTCTTATTTATTTTATAGCTTAGTATACTTTAGTTTTCATTGGTCATGGGGTTTTATTTGTTTATACGTGAATTTGTTCCTGGAAGCTATTTATATTTATTTTCCTATTATTAAATTAAATAATTTGAATAGCATTTCCGAGTTAGAAAAATATGGTTCTTGTTTTGTTTTTCGTTCCTCCCCCTTATTCTAGCAAATAAATTCACATATTTTTCTATAAATATAGAACTTATTTTCCATATTACCATATAAATATTGATGGACTTCCTAACTTAAACATATTAAGTTAGAAAGGCTAAGATAAGTTTAGAAAAACTCCCGTGTCTGAATTTCAGATTAATGCTCGGCAAAAATGATTCCATCATATGGATTGTGGATTCTAGAGGTACTCTTGCAATCGATCCCAACGTTGACAGATTCGAATCCGATGGTTAAAATAAGATTCCTGAACTAGGCAGGCCAACAGAAAAATCCAAAAACAAACTCCCATAAAATTATTTACGGTAAAAGTCTTTTTCGGAGAAAAAATAGCTTTATATTGAAAGATCAAAAACTTACAAAACCATGCTCAGGAAGGATGTAAGCAATATCAACACATTCATTCATATTGGAGCAATCGACTCATGTTCAGGATACGATCATTCATCATAATTCATAGGGTTATATAAACATAAGTTTAACGGCACACTTTATATTTCCTGCAGCTTGAACCACAAAAGAGGGCGAAGAAAACAAAGCACACGCATAAAGATGCTTGATCAAACATGCCGGACAGAGGAAACAGAAGAGAAAATACATGGTCAGTGAAATGCATACTGAATCATCATCAAACTTTGGGAGCGGTTTCGTTTTTGTAGGCAATAGCAAGAGCACGAACCTTCACTAGGAAGAACCCAACGGTGTGACCAGCCACGGCTGCTATAAATATTCCAAGATTGAAAGACATGACAGCAAGCATGACCATGTAAGCAAAACCCATACGAACAGCATAAACACAGGTTTGAATAAGCGCACCCGCTATGGGATTGTGAGTGCCTATTTTAGCTGTTGGGGAGACCGAAAAGATCTCGATAGCAGCAGCCAACAAGAACACACAGAAGAAAGCCAACATGTACATACCGAGGCTGCCGTTTGGCCATCCAGAGAACAGGATTATAGCATCTTTTCCCCAGTAGAAACTCATATGCATCATCATGTCTGATGGGCTCATATGCATGCCACTATCAGACATGGATCCAGGATCCATGCTATCGTGATCATGAGCCTGAGACATTTTTTTTTGTTTTGAGAGAGAGAGATCAAGTATCAAGATTAGCAAGGGTTGATTTTGTGATGATCGTATTCTCTTGGGTGCATCTAATTTAAACAAGAGAGGTCAAAACAAGAAGGCCTAGTTCTCTCTCTTGCTAATAACAAAAAAACATGAAGTGTTAAAAGGTGATTAGGACAAGGAGAAAGAGACAGCTTATAGGTCAAAACGCGCGCATGACCAGCTTAAACCTTTTTTAAAAATAAAAATAAAAATTAGCATAATAAACTTAAAATCTTGATACAATAATATGTTTAAAAAACATTTGATAAAATAATACATTTTAAACTTATCACACTTCTAAAATATACATTTAAATAATATCATCTTTCACAAAAATAATATTTAAATTAATATCCTAGTTTAGGACCACAATATTTATTATATATTTTCAACTTTTTAAATAACACACATTTTGTTAATTAGTTCTTATCAGAATCTAGTATGTAAATTAAGATAATCATTTGTTTTAGTGGATTTAAATCTTCAAATAAAAATATTGGAAAAAAAAACACGAGTAAAATAAATAAAAAAAATAATGGCAGAATTGAATATGTTTTCCGTGGGTTTTTAAGCACGAACGATCAATCCTAGACTTTGAAATAACCGATTCTCATTGTTTTAATGGATGTAATTTTGAGAATATATATATTAGTTTTTATAAATTAGATGTGATAATAACAAAATTAAGGTATCACTTTAACTATAGTGCCTAGTAATTTATTAATTTAATGAGCCCTTGAGAACACAAAAGAGTCCGAATAATAGTAGCCAAATTTTATTTTATTTCATTCGAACTTCACCGCCAGCAACGTGCAGGTCCCGCTAGGTTGATTGTTTTGTTCTAGTTGATTTCTTTTTTTCTTGGGGTAAGGTTCATTTGATGTTTTGGATGTTTTTATTAATAATTAAAATAAATTTTATTTTAAAATTTTATTTAACCGTTTAAGTTTAGTTATTGAGTTGAATTTATTTTTTAATAGAGTATCACTGTCTTGATAACCAAATGATTACGAGTTTAAATTTTACTATATATATTTATTTGATAAAAATTAAATACAAAATAATACAAGTATGTATAAATTTTAAATTTAAAAAAATTTTATTTAAAAAAGTATGTTAACCTAAATTATTAAATTAAAGTGATTGTTTGACAGCTTTTAAGATAATTTCAAGATTGAAGGTCATTACTCTTCACGCCTTTACCTTTAAGTTTCTCGGCTAGTTTAGCCACGTCCACAATATGCTTTACACCTAAATCTTCCAAGAAATATATGCACTTTTTTTTGGCCTAAAAGTGAAACCATGCCATTAGACTCTTAAACTAAATATATAAAATTGAGAATGTTAAACTTATAATCAAACATGCTCTACAAAGTATAATTACAAAGCCAAGCACAAATCATTAAAATTAATCTTGAATCACGCACGATCGATGAAGTAGAGACTCGGGCTCTCTATCTTATATTATTTCCGTGTTATTCACACAAATCTGCACCATAAACGGTCAGCTCTAAAACGTTATGCTTACCAATCACACAATATCACTCATATCAATTCAACATTTCGAAGGAGGAAGATCCGGACCTTTTTCAGATCCATATCAAGAGCCACCAGACTTCTTCAGAGCCCGACTCCCAAAAAGAGCGAAGCCAACTGCATGGCCACCCACTGCCGCAAGAAAGACACCTCCATTAAACGACATGACAGCGAGCATTACCATGTAAGACAGCCCAGAACGCACTGCATACATTCCAGTTTGAAAGAAGCCTGCAGCAGCCTTGTTAGTTCCTGGCTTGATGACACTTAAAAGACTGAACACCTCCACAAGGACTGCAAGAGCAAAGACAAAGGTCAAGGCCACAGCATACATCCCAGTGCTTGAACCAGGCCAACCTTTGAAAAGAACTTCTGTTTTATGGCCCCAAAAGAAGGTCATGTGCATCATCATTTTGCGGTGGGGATGCGTGAAGCCTGTGGTGTCCCACGCTTCTGTCAGAGAAGAAGATACGGTGGTACCGTGGTGTGGCATCATCACCTCATGATCTCCCATATTTATCTAGTGGCTGCGATGTTGGTATACTTTGGGTTGGCTAAACTATTCAAGACTCTCTGTGTGTGAGAGAGTGAGAGTGATAGAGAGATAAGTGGAGTGGAATGAGATTCTATCTCTGTGCTTGGGTTTTTATATTGGTTTATAGGAGGACAGTAAGATTACGTTTCAGGTAGATGATGCAGAAATTACGGTTCTTCATGAAATACCTTGCTTTCTACTTGTTCATTAAAATGGGCACCACTTTTACAAGTTTCTATCTTTCGAAAGGGCTTATAGTTATATAGCAGGGATTTTATGCTTTCACTTTTGGTGATTTGGCTTGTTTAAAAAATGGAATGAAATATACTTGATCTATATTTCAGTTCCCACAAATATGCAATTACTCGCTTGGAAGCAATCCATGGTCGAAAGTGAGCAGGAAATCAGGATGGTACTGGAATTGGTAGGTCAGGCAAAAAGAATGATGCCACGTAAAGAATCGGCTTGTGCGGCAAGACGCCTGCCAAGTGCCACAGCTGTTTGGTTTTAGTTCAAGAAAAACCATGTGCCTGCAGGTTCCTAACTTTCATCTCAGATATTCGTTTCCGGATCGATGCCAAAAATAAATGAGAAAGAGGTACGTAGGTATTGTATAATAGAAATTAAGTTTGGACCAAAATAATTCTGTTCATTAGATTCCTGATTTTGGTTGGAAAAATTCTACTAATTTTGCGTTGTATCTTAACTGTTAAAAATCAGGTTTGGTTAATATTAGATTCAGAGAAATAATCTTAGTATTTGTTTTTTAACAGAAAAAAAAGGTATTTTCTTTTATTCATCAAAACCCTGCTGTCTTGTCTTTGAAATCTTTTCTTCGTGAAAAAAAGACTACTAGTTAGGATGGTCTTGATTGTTGAACTAATTTAATACGTACTAACTGTGTTTTGTTTTACTTTAAACTTAGAATATCTTCTTTGT
>Ga0307515_10010813_pt1 | contig 17415 bp, 9 predicted proteins | sample 17_EM_MG_FD_194513 | JGI IMG/M metagenome (GOLD analysis project Ga0307515, IMG submission 194513) | Populus trichocarpa ectomycorrhiza microbial communities from riparian zone in the Pacific Northwest, United States - 17_EM | ecosystem: Host-associated > Plants > Roots > Unclassified | place...
TGGGCTCCAAACTGGATTGGGAACTCTTCCTGCCTAATTATTTATCAATCTCTATATATTTATAGCGGTTGAATAATAACCACTCATCGTTACTAAGATTAAAAGTTTTATGCACGTCTAATGTATTTGATGATGGATTGAAGTCGAGGAGGAACGCTCTACATGACCAAAAAGACAGTTGGAAACATTTCCAGCTGGGGCAAGTTAATTTGCTCTGATCATTTCTAAAATAATGATTTATTTATGTTAATATATCATTTCGTCTTTTACTTAGCTAATGATGGATCAAATAAAATACATCTAAAAAATTCTCTACGAAGATAAGAGCTCAAAAAACACTTAAGGAACATGAGCGCCAGAGCCTAGCATGTTTGGATCTGGGCAGAGTGTCTAGACCCGTTTTCACCTCTCATGGTCTCGGGCTATCACGCTCGAGCCCAGCGTGTTTAGATCTAGATTGCGCACCTAGACCCACTTTCACCTTTTATAGGTTCAGGCACTTTGCCCAAGCTCAACACTCACCATGGAATTTTTCTCGAAACCTATACGGGTCTCTCAGTATTTTATATTAATCAATTACATATTATTTTGAGTAGAATACAACTCAAAATATCATAAATATGAAATTACACTTTAATCCTTCCTCTCCACGAAATGACAAGATATATGAGCTATAAATATACCCTAAAACCTTTTTTTGAAAAAAGTTCACAATCTCTTCATTCTCTACTGCATATGTATTTTTAGAGTATCTCTCTGTAGAATATTATTGTATTTTTTCTCTTTATAAAGTTACTGATTTTACCATCGGAGTGTCCTCGTATCCATCAAAAAGAACATTTTACATGTACCAGCTACCGGTCACTTGGTTTACTAAACATGATCTGCTACCAATTACCAATCCTCTAGGCTTTGCATGAAAAGTCACTAGATACATTCACTATAAAGAATGGATTAAATTGTTTGAACTAAGAGATCAACTAATTATTCAACGCGTCAATCTTATTCCTAAACATCTTAGAATTCTCAACTCAAAACACTTCTGAAATGGTTCAAAACACAATCAAACCAAAAAATATATCTCGAGCCTGGTAATTTATTTTCTCCAGCAAGATGAATGGAAAAAAACCAAGATCATCGAACTCTTTTTGTTGAATGAAACTTTTTTACACTAAGTTTGGCTACTTCGATTGTTGAGACCGCCACTCATTTTAGTTGTTACTGGCTATTTGACATGCATTTTATCACGGATCAAATATTTGTTTCCTTAAAAAAATATATATACAAACTTTTTATGATGTGTTTTTGTAAATAAAAATATCCCAAAATTTTTTAAAAATTCATACATCTAATTAAATAAACTAAAAAATATTAATGCAACAAAAAAAATTACCAAGTCCGAACTTCACCTAAACAAAATTAATTAATTAAACTTGTTACCTGAGTTATATACAATTTGATTGATTAAGGTTCTTATTGTTAAGAAAAGGTTTAAAACAAAGTTGGTATTTTATTCATGATTCATGTTATCTGTTGAGTCGAGATTAATAATTCAAAATTAATGGCTATGGTTTTAGTGCGTGATAAAAATAGCCACGAATTAACTCGGAACTAACGGTGAAATTTGAAACATAAAAATTGAAAATCCTTGAATAATTATTTTCTTATTTTTCCATTCATTGTTAACAGAATCAGCCATATGGTCAAGTCACGTGACTTCTATGAGACTCGTTTCCATCTGTTTTCAATAAAAATTATATTTCAAAATAATCATGATTTAATAAGAAAAAAATATCTAATATCTAAAAATATTAATCATGACTCGGTATTTTTTAAAATTAAGCAACACTCTTAGAAATCTAATGAATCATTGGTAAGAGATTATTAATATGTTTGAGAATATAGTAAATTTTTTTTTTATTTAAAAATAAGAGATTATTAAAAATATTAATATACAACTTTAAAAAATTAAAAAAATAGAGTCCAACTGCACTTCCAAACTAACAACTGGAAGATTGGATATCAACCAGAGATTTAATAACTGGATATTGAGAACAAATTTTGAGAATTTCTAGACCAGGAGTCGATTTCATTGATTGGAGTCGGGTTCTTGTTTTTTTCTTTGCAACTCATATTTTGCTGGGTTCCAATTTAGAGTATTTTTTTATTTATTTTTATAATTACTGTTGTTGAGAGAGGAGTTGAAGAGTGGAAGACGTGAGCTCACGTGCTCGCCTACGCTAGTAACGGAAACTGTTAGTAAATAACGGATCACGTGGATGAGTTAAATTAAATGAAATAATTAATTCGAGCACCGATGGCATGCAACTTTTAGTTCAGAAATTAATGATGACTTGACCAAGAAATCATGATGATGTTGTACATTTCAGCCTATAAGTGTTGATCATCATTCTCTCAAACATGTAATTAAATTTTATTATTAGGTGGTGGTCCAGTAGTAAAAATCTGAGATCAAAAGGTTTGCTCTCTCTGTGGTTTTAGATTCGAGCCCTGAGTTGCTCATATGATGGCCACTGGAGGCTTATATGGTCGTTAACTTTAGGGCCCGTGGAATTAGTCGAGGTGCGCGTAAGCTGGCCCGGACACCCACGTTAAACTCAAAAAAAAAAATTTACTAAATTTTTAAACACAAAGATATTTTTTTACATGATTAGCTTTTTAAATATAAAAATGCTAATATGATACAAGTATTTTTAAAAAGAAAAAAAAAATCAAGCCTCGGATCATTGTTTGCACTAGATTTAATAAGTTATGTGAATTTAAATACATAAATAAAAAAAATAAATAAACTGATAAAAAAATTAATAATGACAGATTTTTTTGCACAATCAGGGCAATTTAAACAAAAACAAATTGAATAAAACTATGAAACTTAATCATCAAACAACTCGATGCTGAAAAGCAAGATGATCAGAATCATTTTTAAAATCAATAAAAAATCAAACAAAAAGCAAAAAATAAAAAAATATAGCCCAATCTAAAATCAAATAAATGTTGAAGAATGAAATAAAAAAATATGAGCTTAAAAAAAGAAAGAAAAAACCAAGTAAACCCGAGTAAATCTTCTAAATATAAGTTGATCCTTCAAACTCGCAATCCATTAAATTTTAAACCTAAACTTAACCAAGAAGTTCAATTCCCAACTAATTTTATATTTAAGGATGAAACCCGGAAAAATTATCAAAGAAAAAATTTATCAAAGGCTTTTTAAAATAGAAATAAAAAAATGTAGATTAAACATGACATGAAAAAAAAATTATAGAATGATGAAATCACAAAATAAATTTAATTTTAAAAACTATTCCAAATAAAACAAGTAGCAATCAAAAGAATAGAAATCATATTTTACACATGAAAAAAATAAAATGATGATGAAATTAAAAAAAATAATTTTAATATAAAACAAATAAAAAAATAAAAATAAAAAATAAATTTATAAAAAATAATAATTAAAGAACTGTCATGAAATTTTAAAGGTTAAAGTGTGAAATTCAGAGAAAAAAAAAACAACTAGAGGAAAACCCGAGACTTGATGGCCACACGAGTTGCTGCAGAATGGAGGAGCTGCAAAACATCATAATAAAAGCCAGCATATGGTTACCGAGTGGCCCTTATGCGTTGCTAAAAAGGTGTCAAAGGCTTCCTCGCAACTAATATTTTTTTTATTAGTTTTAATATTTGTTAAATTACCCACCAAGTGCAATTTTATATTATATAAAAAAACATAATGAAAAGATGACAACGTCCTTTCACACAACCTTACTTTATATATATATATATATATTAAAGGCAAATATGTCTTTGTAATATGCTAAAAATATAAAAAGATAAAAAAGCCCCTCTTTATAAGAATAATATTTTTTTGGCTTCCAAGGCTAGTAATGTTATTTTATGGTTCAAAAAAATTGAAAACAAAAAAAAAAAACCTTTGAAAAAAAGCTATATATGTTATTTGATTACCTAACTTCTCAAAGACTTACGGAAATTTTATTTCAGTTTTCAACTGCTAATATCATGCCACCTCATATCAACCCCGCATGTGAGCATCACCGAAGGGGCGAATTCTCGTTTTTGGAACCTTCGGACCAGGTTTAGCTGTCAACATTCCTCGGCTCAGATTTTCTAAAAGTCTCTAACACTGAACTTGATTTGGTACCATCCACACCATCATCTCTTATTTGTTTATTTTTGTATTTTAAAAATATATTTTTTAAAATTTAATTAATATTTTATTTGATATTTTTAAATCATTTTGATATGCTATTATCAAAAATAACTTCTAAAAAATAAAAAAATATTATTTTAATAAATTACTAAATATAAAACACTTTAAATAATAACTATAACAACAACCATATTTTAAACATGCTCGTAACCTTCAAAACAGAGCCACGTTTCATTGAATGGGCATATTTGTAAGAGTCACGAGGAGATATTTTCTAAGCCTGAAAAAAGAACGAGTTGTAATTAATGATAGCACGGTTTCACACGTAGTTCTGAAATCACTGAATAATAAAAAATCTCATTTATCCATAAAATTGCTTTCTAATTAAAAAATAGAAATGACGTCAAAAAAGAAAAAACTTGTGAAATAACAAATTTACAAAATCTCATGATTAGTCTTCGGTATCTTTCCGTGAGTGTAATTTAACATAGCTCTAAAACACGTCTTGAATTTACTATAGTAATTAGATATAATTTATGGTGGATTCGTATAGTAAATTTATTTTTATGTTTTTAAGTGGAAAAGTTTGAAAACTGAGATATAAGGTATTTTGATGTTTTATACTGATTAATTAGTATTAAAAGAATGAAGAAGTATTATTGTTTTTATAAATTATTTTGTATTGTAAAAAAACTAATCTATTATTTATTGTTTATTTTCATCCTGGCTCTTTTAGAATTTTGTTTTCAATCCGGATTTTAAATTATAATTTGTTATATATTGTTTTTTTTAATTCGATCCTTATTCTTTTGAATTGTCTTGTTTACTCTTAAAATTTTTGTTAAAATTTTATTAGTATTCAATTCCATTATTCAAACAAAGTTTATGTTATTTATTTAATCAGTTTTATTTGTATTTATCTTTTAAGTTATGAGTTTTTTAGATTATAAATTTATTTTTTTATTGATTTTAATAAACATGTCCAGTAAATACAATTAAGTGAATATTTCATTTTATGTGGTTGAATATCTTGATTTATATTTATCTTCTAATTTTATCAATTTCTCTTTTAGTTATTGTTAACGTTTTGTTTTTTGTTTTTTTACATAAATAATTATTAATTTATTTAATGAAATACTTATATAGACTTTTTAATTTATAATTTGAATTTTTTATATTAAAAAAAATACATTAAAACAACCTACATAACCGTTACTTTTTTGAAAAAACAAAATTATGGCCCACGGCAAAGCGGGTTAAATGGCTAATTAGACAGAAAATCCGTTCTCTCCATATCTGAAGAATAAGCTCAAAATCAAGATGAAGTGGATTTGGACCATAATCCGTTTAAAAAGAGAGAAAGAAATTGGCAGTCAGAGAGGGAGAGACAGACGACTAGTTTACAAATATATAAAAAAGTGATTAGTACTGGTACGAAGTACATTACTTTATCCAACTTCTAATATTCTCTCTATTTTTTTTTGTTACAGTAATATTCTCTCTATTTGAAAGCAAGGGTGTGATTCTTTAGTGTTATTAAAGTGTATTTTTGAAATTTTTTTATTTGAAATTTTTTATTTTTAGATATTTTAATATGCTAATAACAAAAATAAATTTTTATAAAATAAAAAATATTATTTTAATATATTTTCAAATTAAATATTTTAAAAAATAATATTTATAACATTATCAACCAAGCTCAAAAAAAAAAAAAACAGAGAGAAAAACTCTACTCGTTTCTCTCTATGAGTATAAATTATAATAGAGTTGATTCTACAAATCCAACGGCAGATTATTAATCCTTAACTTTTTGCATTTTTAAGCGAGAATTTATTTAATTCCTTCAGATAGTTTCCTTTCTTTGCTTCTTCTACTTCTACTGTTGCTTCACTTGCGTGCTAACTACGGCGCACTGGATTTTCTTAAACATTTATATTTTTATAAATTTTTTAAATTAATATATTTTTTACTCGTTTTATTTTAATGTATTAATATTTAAAATAAAATAAATATTATTTTAAATAAAAATTTAAAAAACACTTTATAAAATAACATATCTACATGTGTCATTTTCTTTTGTTTCTTGCAAAAACTAACTAACCCTTTGTCTTTCTTCCTCTCTCTCTCTCTGACTTAAAAGTTAAAACTCTCTTTTCATTCTCTTCTTTTATCGTTTTCTTAACTCAGATCTCCCTCTGCCCCTAGCTCTCTCTCTCCCTCTCTTTATTTTCTCTCCGGTGATGATCAGATCAGATCCGGAGGAGAAATATTTCACTAACCGTCCGATGCGTGGGCTTTAACTGAGACTGTAAGATTTCTTTTGATGGGGCAGTGTTACGGTAAAACCAGTCCAGCTAACGAAAATGACGCAACAACCGTCACAATCGTTGCTTCCTCCACCGATCACAACCAACCAACGTCGTTACCTTCCTCCACCTCGCGTAACGGCGTGCTCTCGGTGAAAAACACTCCGGCGAGGTCCTCCTCTACGCATCCGAGCCCCTGGCCGAGTACGTATCCGCATGGTGTGGCCGCAAGTCCGCTTCCCGGTGGAGTGTCGCCGTCCCCGGCGAGGGCGTCGACGCCGAGGAGATTTTTTAGGAGGCCATTTCCTCCGCCGTCTCCGGCGAAGCATATAGCGGCGTCGTTGGTTAAGAGGCTTGGTGGTGGAGGGAAACCGAAGGAGGGACCGATTCCGGAGCACGGTGGAGTGGAGGCAGAGCAGCAGCAACAGCAACAGCAGTCGCTTGATAAGAGTTTTGGATATAGCAAGAATTTTGGAGCTAAGTACGAGTTAGGGAAGGAAATAGGGAGAGGGCATTTTGGTCATACTTGCTCTGCTACGGTTAAGAAAGGTGAACTTAAAGATCAGACTGTTGCTGTCAAGATTATATCTAAAGCTAAGGTACTGATTCATGCTCTCATTTCTATTTTTTCAATTTGATTAACGAGGGGTTTGTTTTTGTAATTAGATTAATATATATTTCTATTTTTTCAATTTGATTAACGAGGGGTTTGTTTTTGTAATTAGATTAATAGATGTTTCTATTTTTTCAATTTCATTATCGAGGGGTTTGTTTTTGTAATTAGATTAATAGATGTTGTGCTTAACTTGTTGATGCGTTAGGGCTAATTTTTGTCAGTTATTCAAGATACTGTCTATATGCCGCAACTCTCGGGCTTGGTTTGGCTGTGCTGCTTACTTGAATGGAAGCATATTCGTTTTTTTAGGGGTTTGAATACTTGTCAACGTGGAAGTGGAAAATACAATGAGAATTTTGAGGTATAGTTTATCAGCAATGTATTCCTGCCATGTGTTGCTAGAATTTTGAAAGGCGGTATGGATTACTTAAGTCAAACTTAGCTTGTTTCGTGACTGAAAATATGGATGTGAATATTTTGGAAAGAATGGAAGGGACATAGGCGTGTTAGTCACTATCTGATAATGATTCGAGGTATCTGGTTGGAACAGTTTGTGTCAGAAACTGAAATGTAACTGAAGGCACTAGGAGAAGAAACTACTTCATAAGCATTATTTGGAAGATCAAAGAGGATATATTACACAGGTTTTAATGAAGAGTGTTGGGTGAATGGACAAGATATTTGAGTAAGGATATGCAGTTCAATAAATGAAATCTGATTGTGGTCATGCTGATTTTTTTCCATTTGCAGACCTGGAAGTTGGCATTGAAAAAATGTTTGATGCTCGAGCTTTCCTTGTTTAGGGAATATCCGTAGTGGTAAAAAAATTCTGCAAAATAACTAAGCACCTAAGGTAATTGTGTATCATTTAGACCTTAAGAAAAGGGATAAAGATCAGTCTGATTTTTATTTTGATGTTATCCGTCTCTAAATTTATTTACTTTTAAGGATGTTAATTGTATATTGATGAGTATGACACACATGGATATGGTTATCAGCATCTGATACTGATATGAAAGCATTGTATGAGCTTATGAGCTGTGACAGTATTGCAACACAAACTTACTTAGTCCTTATGGTGATTCATGTCTTTGCCTAGCCTTTGTCTCTGAAGAGAGAAACAGTAATGAGATATTTCCCTGCCAGAGTTTGCAAATTTGATGATACTTATTGAGTTCACTTGTATTATTGCAGCATATAAGCATTCAAATACTGAAAGCATAAAACAAAGGGTAGTTCACTTACAAACAGCATTCTCAGCTTTAATTGTGTCATCAAAGATGAAACTCCAGTGAGGATGACCTGGAAAGAAAAAGAGGACTTGATATGGGGTGATCTTGTTTATATTGCCATGCATTAGAGAATAACTAACTCTCAAATTCTTCGATTCTTCTGTGAAAATGCAGACAATATGTGAGTGGAATTAGTTTCATGACACAAGTTCTATTAACCAAATCAATGGTTCACTAGCTAAAACTGAATCTCATTGGAAATGTGTTGTTTTTGTGAAAACTATCCAATACGGATATTCATGGAATTAATTCAGATATCTTTAATACCTTCATGGAAATGTATAATGTATCATGCTTCATATGTCTTAGGCATCCTACTTTTGGACTATCAAATATGTACTTGTAATAGTTTTCTTAATCTGTCATTTTGTATTGAAGACATTTACAGATGCGAGTATGCACAAACACACTCAGAATTATAAATGTTCTATTTCAAGGTCCTTTCTAATCTTCTGTTACATCTTGAATTTGTTTACGTGGTCGGTAGTTAAACCTGTAATTACTTTCTTTTTGTACAAAGTGATCATTCAACCCTCTTTAATTGCAACTGCGCCTTGAAATGAATTTCTTGCTGTATTTCATTTACATTGGAAATTCAATTTATTGGTCCTGCTTTTCTTACACTTACTTTCTTCTTTTAAACACTGTTTTATAACCCCCCTGAGCCCTTTCCTTTCTGGAATCTTAAAAGAGGTTCATTTGCCAACTTGTCATTCACTTGACACTGTACAAATGCATAGTAACATACATGTTCTTGAATGTGTGCTCATGGGTGCATGTGTACACTCAAGGCAATCTACCCCCCTGGGCAATGCCAACTGCTCGTGCCAGTGTATGACAGACATTCTTTTCCTTCATCAAATGTGTCTGTATATGCTGATGATCAAAGTTTTCCTCTTAAACCTGTATTTTCTAATCCCGATCCTTGGTTGTTTTCCTTCATAGCTTCAGTTATTACTCTTTTCTTTTATGTGCAGTGATCAGATTTATGGAATTCTGAATTCTTTTCTTAATTAGGATTAATTGCCTTATGGATTGTGTAATATCTAAATTTTCACAAGACTTGTTTGGCAGATGACAACCGCTATATCAATTGAAGATGTTCGTAGGGAGGTAAAAATACTGAAAGGTCTATCGGGACATAGGCATCTGGTCAAATTTTATGATGCATGTGAGGATGCCAATAACGTGTACATAGTGATGGAGTATGTCTTTTCTTACTTTCTGTTCTAAGTTATGCATGAAATATAATTGAGCTTTGTCAACATTGCGTCCTTTTCTTTAGCTTCTCTCCTGCAGTATTTGTAAATGGCACTTTTTGGAATGTTTTGCTTGGCTAGAAGTCTTGACTTTTGTTTGTGTTGTGCAATTTTGAACTTTTATCTCTGATGTTTGGTGGATTGCTGTTTGCTTATCAGATTGTGTGAGGGAGGGGAGCTTCTAGACAGAATTTTGGCAAGGTAATGCAATAGTCTTTGCACGGGTGATTAACTATAATTTTTTTTTTTTGACTACTTGCCTTGGCCTTGGATTATAACCATGATGGATGTTGCGTGTGAAATTATCATCCACCTACCCTGAGCAGAACTGATCTAAATTGTATGTTCTGTTGAATGCTTGCATGGTTGAAGTGTTATCTACTGATATAAACATAACATTTTCCGCTGCTGCAGAGGAGGAAGATACACAGAGGAAGATGCAAAAGCTATAATTGTGCAAATCTTGTGTGTGGTTGCATTTTGTCACCTTCAAGGCGTCGTACACCGTGATTTAAAACCAGAGGTTTTTTTCCTCTAAACTTGATGTTTTGTTGTTTCATGTAAATAGTTTAGCATTAAGTTTTATCATCACAAGGTGGTGTCATTGGTGGTGGGGGCTGACAGTGTTTATGGGGAATTTTCATTCCATGCTTGCTCATAACTGATCCTCTTTTGTTACAGAATTTCCTCTTCACTTCGGGCAGTGAAGATGCTGATATGAAGCTTATTGATTTTGGCCTCTCTGACTTTATTAGGCCAGGTAATAAGCAGAGCTTCCTATGTTTTTTGGTCAACTCACAGAAAATACTATCCTTGCCTCCACCATGCCACAAGTAGATTGATTTAGTTTTATTTAACTGAATGGGTTGGGTCCCTAAATCAGAGATGAGATTTTAAGTTTTTGCCTGATTACTCTGGTTATTTTCTCTGCCATAGCTATCTTTACTTGTTCCTTGCCTGTTAACTAGACATCTATATGCATTATTGACTGATGCAACAAGTGTTGTGACAACGATTTAGACTTGATTGTGCTAATTACATTATTAAGCTAAATTGATGCAGGCTGTTAGACTTGATAATATAAGTGCATGAGTATGCCTGCCAATTTTTTGATTTCTATGTTATTTGTGCACATGATTTTCTAGTTTAAACTATACAGCTTTTATAATATTTATAACTTTCTTACTTATTAGTTGATATTGGAGAGTTTTTAATGATTTATTCTGTGTGATATTTGCAGATGAAAGGTTAAATGATATCGTTGGAAGTGCATACTATGTTGCACCTGAAGTCTTGCATAGATCTTACAGTCTTGAAGCAGATATATGGAGCATTGGTGTTATTACTTATATCTTGATATGTGGAAGCCGGCCTTTCTGGGCACGGACTGAATCAGGAATTTTCCGTGCTGTGCTGAGATCTGATCCCAACTTTGAAGATCTACCCTGGCCTTCTGTCACTCCAGAGGCCAAAGACTTTGTGAAGAGACTTCTGAACAAGGATTACAGGAAAAGAATGACTGCTGTCCAAGCTCTAAGTAAGTTTGTAATTCCTGTATTATTTTATTAAAACAAATGCCCATAACATTGACAAAACAATGGATATACCTATATGGTTTTGCAAGTCTTTCTACAAGGTTATGGCATTCTTTCCCGTGATGAGAAAGTGTCTATGGGAGAACCAAAGTGGATGAGTTGCAGTATGTTAGATCAGAAGGATCCTGGATTGTATTTTTTAATTGATGATGGATGTTAAATGGTCCCCTTTGGAAGCAATCCTCACTTGTAAAGTTAAACAAAAAGGACTATTCCAGGAGCTATTTGGTTGTGTCCATATTGCTTAAAGGTGGTTGAGGTGGAAGTGACTTAAATATTTTGGAAATTGTACATCACTTGCAATAGTTGGATGTTTGACATGCGTATGAAATTTAGTCTATACCTATATTGCATATTGCATCTTATTTTCTCATTGACAATTTGATGATCTTGAGAAATTTACATATGACACTTCTTATTTCTTGATTTCTTTTAGCTAACAAAAACCTTGGTAATTGCAGCTCACCCATGGTTGAGGGATGATAGCCGACCTATAAATTTAGACATATTAATCTACAAGCTAGTCAAGGCATACCTACATGCTACACCTTTTAAACGTGCAGCGCTAAAGGTACACCCTCCCTTATTAACAAGAGCACATGCGTGTGTGTGCCTTCCTTTAAGAATTTTGTATTGTATCTTAATCCTGATAGTGAAAACATTATTCACCATGTAGATTCAAAGCTCAAGTTTATTATCGAGGGAAACATAATTGGTAATGAACTGAGGAAATATGTTCAAGTGCAAATAGGCTCACCATTTAGCGTTAACTATACCCCTTAAGTACTAAAACTTTGCATTACCTAAAGAATTCCTTTTGCAGAGAACCTTCAAACATTCATCAGCCCCTAGTTTGATGTTCTCTCTCTCTCTCAAATTTTTTGTGGTTTTTCTTTTTTGAGGTGCAGTTTTTAAATTTTATTTCTGTATCTACTTACCAAAAATCCTTATATGATTATTTGTTCAGATTCCTAATCTTATATTTGATTGAAACTTCCTGATTTGTATCTAAACTATTTAGAGCATGGCTTTCTTTTTTCTTTAAAAAAACAGAATTTGAAACTAAATTTGGCACGATATTGTTAAAAGATAAATTAAAAGCAGCTTTCATTGTCCAAAGCGTCCGGAGACTGGGCTGCTTCAAGTAAAAGTAGCCATGATTTGTTAGGTATAAGTGAAGCTCTGTCTGGCTCTATTTCTAACCTATTCACTGACTACTGCTTTTTCTGATGCAAAAAGCATAATCATCAACGTGGCTGAATATTTCAACTATGCTGAAGCTTAAATGTGAAATGGTTAAGAGTGTTGGATTGATAATTGTCTATTGCATATCAGCTGACATTTCTTTGGGTTCCTTTCTTATGCAGGCTCTCTCAAAAGCGTTGACGGAGGATGAGCTTGTCTATCTTAGAGCTCAATTCAGTTTGTTGGAACCAAATGGCGACGGAAGTGTTTCACTTGATAATTTCAGAATGGTTACTGCTTTTTCCATTTCAATCAATTTCAGTAGTATACAGGACTATGGGATTATAATTTTTCTATAAAAGAAATGCAATTTCTTGCAGGCTTTAGTACGCAATGCAACTGATGCCATGAGAGAGTCGAGGGCTCCTGAAATTCTCAATGCGGTACTCTTATTTAGTTCTCTGCTTGAAATATGATAACCAGCAGTCACCGTCTCTGCATTTTAAGAATTATGTTGATTGCAATTTAAAGAAATATAAACCTATGAATTTTCTTTCTGCATGAAAGAAGTTCTTGCATTTGAATTTCAAAAAATACACTGCCTTTTTTTTTTTTGGCGTTTGGATGTTTACTCGCACCAATTATGATTGTCAATCCACTTAAAAGTTAAAACGCAATGGCTTCTCTTTTTATTCTCTCTGAAGATTATGAATAGTTTTGATTTTCTACCCTTCAGAGTTGATGGTTATCCTTTTCTGATTGTCCCTCTTTTTTTCAGATGGAATCCCTTGCTTATAGGAAGATGTACTTTGAAGAATTTTGTGCAGCTGCGATCAGCACATATCAACTAGAGGCTCTCGAGGGGTGGGAGCAGATTGCCTTCACTGCTTTTGAGCATTTTGAACAGGAGGGTAACCGAGTCATCTCAGTTGAAGAATTGGCAAGGGTATGTATACGACTGCCGCCGTTTGATTTGTGCTCCACATTGCTATTTGAATATCATTTTAAATCTCTCCTCTCTGCAGGAATTGAACGTGGGCCCTTCAGCCTACACATTCATCAAAGATTGGATCAGAAACTCGGATGGCAAGCTTAGTTTAATTGGATATACAAAATTTTTACATGGTGTGACGCTTCGTAGCTCAAATACAAGACCCCGTTAGTTTAGCTTTTGACATATAGGTTTTTTTTTTTTTTTTGTTCAAAAAAAGTGTGGCATTGGAGGATTTGTTTTTCATGGGCGGGGTACAAAAAGCGTGCATAAGTGAATATACTGTTAGCTGAGTCGGTTCTGAGATTGTTGGGGCAAATTTTTAATTTAAAGTTTTTTCTTGGGTCATTCCTAATTTTTGCCCCAATAAAAAAGAGGCAAAGAAAGTGATTTAGCTCGGTTTATTCGTGGGTAAAAATGGTCCGACAACGAAAGTTAGTTTCAATCTCTCGATAACAGTGGTCATAGGAATTTTGTAGGGGACTATAACATGTAAAATGTGTTGAACAGTACTTGTTCTTATTGTTAGGCCGAATGGTGGAACACTTGTGCTCTTATCAATTCTGTTCATACATGATCTGGCCAGCATGATGAAACGCTTGCCTGACCCTTCTCATGTATTTTCAAAATTTTTTTTTTTTTTAAATACTAAATTTCTCAAAAAATGCATCTTCGATTCCGGTCATTTTGTTTTTCGGTTTTTTTTAATCCCTTTTGTATTTATATATATTTTTTTAAATCATAAGAGAAGAAAATAAAACAAGAAATAAAGAGTAATGAGTGAAAGGATAATCGAGGAAACCTTTTTCTCCAAGCAAGTAGGGAATGAGGGTACAAGAAAGAACAAGAAATTTAAAAAGAAGTATAAACAACGGCTTGTTTTTTCCTGGCTTGACCAAAGCCCAAGACAGCGGCATCAAATCAAAGGGCGCTTATCCCGCTAATCGTATGTCTTGGTAAGTACCTGACAGACCTAAGGCTTGTAACTGAACTTCAAGCTGGGGAAGGAAAGCAAGGAACTGATGCGCAAAACTAAATGGCAAGCAAAGCACAAAAGGCACTCCTTACCTTAGGCCTCATCAATCGAGGAAGGAAGCATTCCAATCGTTGAAAAAGCCTTCTTGCTATTGGGCGGGCTTTCATCAGCCTTTGGGTCGGGATGGGATATTTGATTGAATCAGAGAATCGGCGTCAACACCATCACGGATCTGACACCGCTCCCGCTCTCCATCGACCATTGTCAACACCGCCCGCCTGTTAAGTTCTTCTTAACAAGCAGTGTGAGTTTTTAAAAGAAAGAAAAGGAAGAAATGAGAAAAGAAGAAATAGTTTTTATTTATACAAGCCATTCTTCTTTTCCTAACTAACAATTAAGTGCCCGTTTGTTTGTTGGAAAGTACTTTTTTTTTGAAAAATAAATTCCGGGAAAGTTAATTACAGAAAAATGAATTATTTTCTAATGTTTGGTAGTGTAATAGAAAATAAGTTGGAAAACATTTTCCAGTGTTTGGTTATATCATGGAAAATGAACTGGAAAATAACTTATTAATGTTTTATTTTTCTCAAGTTTATTAAAATAATGAAGAACAAATCTTACAAATTAAAAAGTTGAATGAGAATGAAATTGAAAAAAAAATTTCATAAATTATCTCAAATAAAATAAATAATAATCAAAATAATAGAGATCAAATCTAAAAAATAAAAAAAATAAAATATGAAGAAATTAAAATAATAATAATTAATATTTCATAAATTATTTTAAATAAAATAAGTAACAATCAAAAGAATAAAGATCAAATTTGATACATAAAAAATTTCAATAAAAAAATGATAAGGAAAAAACAAATAACAATTATAAAAATGAGGACTAAAGTTAATATAAAAATTAAATTTTAAGAGATGAAATTGAAAAATAAATATTTAAAACAAAATATATATAGCAATCAAAAGTTTGAGGATCAAATTTGATACAATCAGCAAATAATATGACATTTCTAAATTTTTCACAACTTCCGGAAAATATTTTCCGCCCAAATTTTTCAGGAAAACACTTTTCTGGAAACCAAGCCAAATTTTTCTTTAACTGTAAAGTATTTTCTATTGACCAATTTTTTTAATGACAAACAAACACAGGAAAATTTGAAAAATAATTTCCCTAAAACCATTTCCTAGGAAACAAAATGGCCTTATTGTAAGTGACTGTTAACTAACTACTAACTGAATTGCTAACTGCTAACCAACTTCTTTTCCATTGCTCAATTGCTGCTTTCGGTGACCAGTGCAACTGCTGCAACTGTTTTATTCTTGCTAAGCTTGCTCCAATCCTCTTCTCTGTCAACTAATTCCAAGACCTGTAACAATAGTCCCCTCCCTATAAGATTCTTGTCCTCAAGAATCAATGCAAGATTCAGGGAATTGATTAGTGAGTTCCTCCACATCTCCCCACATGGCAACCTCTTTGAACATATTGGTCCCATGATCACAGCTCGATTGTCTTTCTCCAATCTTCCTGTCTAAAATGACTACTAGACTAACTTCAACTCTTCCATACCCATCTACTCTCGGCAATAGTGACGAAACTACAACATCTACTTTTCTCACCTTCTTCTCGAGCAAAGACACATGGAACACAAGGTGGATAGTGGAGCCTTTAGGTTTGTAACTTGTATGCTACTAATCCAATCATTTGCACTATTTTGTATAGCCCATAGAACCCGAGATTCAACTTAATGCTCTTCTTTTAAGGCCATATTGGTTTGTCTATGAGACTATGAGGTTGTAGTTTAGGGTATACCAAATCTTCCACCTCAAATTCCCTTTTCTGTTTTTCCTTTGTCTGCAATTTGTTGCATTTTGTGCCTAGCTAATTCTTGTTGTGTCTTCAATATTTGATCCATGTTGATCTTTCTTTGGACTACCTCGTCTACTGCAGCTAGTTGTTGGTAGCCCAAGAAACTTGTAGAAATGACCCAAGAACACCCGAGCAACTTCCTGGACTGTGGAAGGGGGTGCTATTGCAACGAAGTGTCCATGCTTTATGAATATGTCAGTTATTGTAATATTTCTCCATGATCTTTTTAGTGTTGACAAGGGTTATAGAATTTCAGGATAAGCTATCATTTCCATTTTGGCCTGCCAGCAGACATCATATTTATTCTCAAACTTTCTTGCTAAAGATTTCATTGAAGGCCAACAGAATTTTGTACCCCAACATGACATCTTATATAAGAATCAAGAGCAGCACTTACCAGTCATGTTTAGGCTTCTCACAGGCTAATGGGTTTCACTCTACACAGTACGCAGTCCAGTCATCTGCTTAAAGATCGTTTAATCAGGAGCTGAGGTTGGAGCATTACATAGAAGGCTCAGAAACACGACAAAGGTTGACCAGAAAGGTCTTCTTCTGTAACTGGGCAATTTAAATTTGGCCAGGCTTAGGAAGAACGCCTCCCTTTGCACGAGTTGGGGGGGTGGTGGTGGTTGGGTACAGTAAGTACCATGAAAGGGAAAGTTTTGGAGTTGACTAAGTAGAAGACCTTGGTTAATTGGCTGAGACCATATTCTCCCAATTAAGAGCATGTAGACTTATCACAAATGTGGTTGGAAGAACTCTTCAACTAATTAAAACACTCATCATCTGTTTTCAAGTGGATGATGGAGGGAGGAGGGTCGGAGTTGACTAAGTAGAAGACCTTGGTTAATTGGCTGAGACCATATTCTCCCAATTAAGAGCATGTGGACTTATCACAAATGTGGTTGGAAGAACTCTTCAAATAATTAAAACACTCATCATCTGTTTTCAAGTGGACGATGGAGGGAGGAGGGTGTTAAGGTCTCGCTTCATGCACCTGTCTTGCCGGCTACATTTGTCTGCTCTGACTCTGTAACATTTTTTATGTAGTGGATGCATGATTCACCAACTGGTAGAAATAATATATTCATACAAGGCAGGTCTGACTTTATACACCTAACAAAACAATGCTTC
>Ga0307515_10010814_pt1 | contig 17415 bp, 17 predicted proteins | sample 17_EM_MG_FD_194513 | JGI IMG/M metagenome (GOLD analysis project Ga0307515, IMG submission 194513) | Populus trichocarpa ectomycorrhiza microbial communities from riparian zone in the Pacific Northwest, United States - 17_EM | ecosystem: Host-associated > Plants > Roots > Unclassified | place...
CGGCGATATCGAGGACGAGCATGACGACGAAGAAGTCATGTTCGCCAAGACCTCCGATGATGTTTTCGTGGCGGATGCGCGCGTCGAACTGGAGGAGATCGCCGCGGCGATCGGTCCGGATTTCGATGTCCGCGAGCAACTCGAGGATGTCGATACGCTCGGTGGTCTGGTCTTTGCCGCACTCGGTCGCATCCCGGCTCGTGGTGAAGTCGTTCAGGCCATACCCGGCTTCGAATTCCAGGTTCTGGATGCCGACCCGCGCCGGGTAAAGCGCGTTCGGATTGTCCGCAAACGCCCGCCGGCCCGCCGTCGCCTGGCGAAGGGCGACGAGGACGTGTCCCCGGACGCCAATCCTCTCGCTGCACCTGAAAAATCCCTGCGCGAAACCGGATAGGCCGTTCGCTCTTCGCGCGCAAACGCCGTTTCAGGGCACGACAAGCCGCCACTTTTTTGGAACACTGCCGGCACGTTGATTCGGACGGATGGTCTTTGCGCCTCGCCGGATGGCGGTTTGCGCCGATTGGGGGACTGAATGGAGTGGCTTGCAGGCAGGATCATGCTGTTGTCAGGAGCCCGCCGGGCGCTTGTCGCTTTTGCTGCCGGATTGATCGCCGTTCTCGCTTTGCCGCCTTTCGGCATTTTCGCAGCGCCGTTCCTGTCCTTCCCGATCCTCGTCTGGCTGATCGATGGCGCATCGGGTGATCCGGACCATGGCATAATCAGGCGGAGCTTCCCCGCTTTCTTCATCGGCTGGTGTTTCGGCTTCGGCTATTTCCTGGGCGGCCTTTGGTGGCTTGGCAACGCGCTTCTCGTCGAAGCCGACGATTTCGCCTGGGCGCTGCCACTGGCGGTGATTGGCGTGCCTGCGTTCCTTGCTCTCTTTTATGCGTTTGCAACGGCGGTCGCACGTATCCTCTGGTCGGACGGCATGGGCCGCATCGCGGCACTCGCCTTCGCCTTCGGCCTGTTCGAGTGGCTACGCAGCTTTGTCCTCACCGGCTTTCCCTGGAACGCGATCGGCTACACCGCCATGCCGGTACCGCTGATGATGCAGTCGGCCGCCGTCATCGGTCTTGCCGGCGTCAATCTGCTTGCCGCCTTCGTTTTCGCCGCACCGGCACTCGTCGGAACGCGCAAGGGCCTGCGTGCGGGGATGAGCATCGCGGTGCTGTTGGTCGCGGCCCATTTCGGCTACGGATTTTACCGGCTGGCACAGCCTCTGCCGTCACAGCCCGATCCGAGCGTCACCGTTCGCCTCGTGCAGCCGCTGATCGACCAGTCCAAGAAGATCGACGATGCCGAAAGGGCGTCGATCTTCGAGGAGCATCTCAAGCTGACGGAAGCACCGGCAGCCGATGGCGGCAAAAGGCCCGATATCGTCGTCTGGCCGGAAACCGCCGTGCCGTTCATCCTGACTGAAAATCCGGATGCGCTGCTGAGGATTTCCGACGTCTTGCAGGATGGCCAGATCCTCATCGCCGGTGCGGTCCGGGCCGAGGACACCGGCGCGGGCCAGCCGCCGCGCTATTACAACTCGATCTACGTGATCGATGATCGTGGTCAGATCGTCGGCGCTTCCGACAAGGTGCACCTCGTTCCGTTCGGAGAGTATCTGCCGCTGGAAAGCCTTTTGTCGGCGGCTGGACTGAACGCGATCGCCGCAGCCATGCCGGGAGGGTTCTCGGCGGCAGCGACGCGCTCGCTGCTGACGCTGCCCGGTGGCAAGACGCTCTATCCGTTGATCTGCTACGAGGCGATTTTTCCGGGCGAGATCGGCAACGAGGCACTGCCGGCAAACGCGCTGCTCAATCTCACCAATGACGCCTGGTTTGGCAACACGCCAGGCCCCTATCAGCATTTCCAGCAGGCACGGCTTCGTTCCGTCGAAACCGGCTTGCCGCTGATCCGCGACGCCAACACCGGCATATCGGCAATCGTCGATGGGCGCGGCGAGGTCGTGACCGGGTTTCCGTTCGGGACAAGGGGATTTGTGGACACAATTTTGCCGGGAAAGCTTGCTTTGCCAATGAGCCCTCAAGAGCAGGAAAGGAATGCAATGCTGCTCGCGTGTCTTCTCTTCGGCATTGCGGTTATTTCCCGCGCTAGTTTTGTTTTGAGAGAGAATTGACCAAAAACCCCTAAAATTGCATAGTGGCGATCACCATAGATCTTCACCTATGTTCGGAGGGTTTCCGCCCGGTTACACAACGATACGTGTAGTCAGCTCTCGGCAAGTGTCCAGGTTATGGAGCAACTGAAACTTCGCTTATTAGGAAACCGTTATGATAGAAAACAAGAAGAAGCCGAACCCGATCGATATCCATGTCGGCAGCCGGATTCGCCTTCGCCGTACCATGCTGGGCATGAGCCAGGAAAAGCTCGGAGAGAGCCTCGGGATCACTTTCCAGCAGATCCAGAAATATGAAAAGGGAACGAACCGGGTCGGCGCCAGCCGTCTTCAGAACATTTCAAGCATCTTGAATGTTCCGGTATCCTTCTTTTTCGAAGATGCACCGGGCGATTCGTCAACCGGTTTGTCGGGCACGGCAGACGCCTCAAGCTCGAACTACGTGGTCGACTTCCTGTCGTCTTCGGAAGGACTTCAGCTCAACCGCGCATTCGTCAAGATCGGCGATCCCAAGGTGCGTCGCAAGCTTGTGGACCTTGTCAAGGCTTTGGCAGCGGAAGCGGAAGCCGAATAAGGCTGACGCATAAGGCGGAACTGAAAAAAAGCGGCCGGATAGTGCCGCTTTTTTTGTGCCTTGATACAGGGCATCGATGAATCGGCCGTTTGTGTCGAGGGCGGACCATCCGCCGTGAAATGCGACTTTAAAGCATCAAAAGGCAGGAAAAGCGTTCCTGTCTTGCGCATATAAAGATATATTTATGTCCTTGTGTGCTTGTTTTTTCGTGGCAAAATCACTAACACGTTTCAAGCAGTTTTTCTTTGAGGGGACTTCCCGCATGCGCGCAAACTACCTGTTTACGAGTGAATCCGTGGCAGAAGGTCATCCGGACAAGGTCTGTGACCGGATCTCGGATGAAATTGTTGATCTTGTGTATCGTGAAGCTGCAAAAACAGGCGTTGACCCCTGGGGTGTCCGTATCGCCTGCGAAACGCTGGCGACCACCAACAGGGTCGTGATCGCCGGAGAAGTGCGGGTGCCCGACACCCTGCTGAAGAAGGACAAGGAAGGCAACGTCCTGAAGGACGCAGCCGGCCATCCGCTGATCAATCCGGCAAAGTTCAAGGCCGCCGCCCGCAAGGCGATCCGCGAAATCGGCTATGAACAGGCCGGTTTTCACTGGAAGACGGCAAAGATCGACGTGCTCTTGCATCCGCAGTCGGCCGATATCGCCCAAGGCGTCGATAGCGCCGCCGACAAGCAGGGCGACGAGGGTGCCGGCGACCAGGGCATCATGTTCGGCTATGCCTGCCGCGAGACAGCCGACCTGATGCCGGCGCCGATCTACTATTCGCATCGTATTCTCGCTCTGCTCGCAGCGGCCCGCAAGGCAGGAGAGGGTGATGCCGGTAGGCTCGGCCCCGACGCCAAGAGCCAGGTGACCGTGCGCTACGTCAACGGCAAGCCGCAGGAAGTCACCTCCATCGTACTGTCAACACAGCATCTGGATGAGAGCTGGGATTCGGCCAAGGTTCGCTCCGTCGTCGAGCCCTATATCCGCGAAGCGCTGCACGACATCCACATTGCCGATGACTGCAACTGGTACATCAATCCGACCGGCAAGTTCGTCATCGGCGGTCCCGATGGTGATGCGGGCCTCACCGGCCGCAAGATCATCGTCGATACCTATGGCGGTGCTGCCCCGCATGGCGGTGGCGCGTTTTCCGGCAAGGACACGACCAAGGTCGACCGTTCGGCTGCTTATGCCGCCCGTTATCTGGCCAAGAACGTCGTTGCCGCAGGTCTTTCGGATCGTTGCACCATCCAGATTTCCTACGCGATCGGGGTTGCCCAGCCGCTGTCGATCTACGTCGATCTGCATGGCACCGGCAAGGTCACGGAAGACCAGGTCGAAGCTGCGATCCGCAAGACGATGGACCTGTCCCCGTCGGGCATCCGCCGCCATCTCGATCTCAACAAGCCGATCTATGCCAAGACCTCGGCCTACGGCCATTTCGGCCGCAAGGCTGGCCGTGACGGCTCCTTCTCCTGGGAAAAGCTCGACCTGGTCAAGCCGCTCAAGGACGCTCTGAAAGAAGAAGCCCTGAAGGCGGCCTGATCCGGCTCTTTACGGATCGACTGATAAAACTATAAAGCGGATGTTTCCTGACGGAGACGTCCGCTTTTATCGTGAAAGACTGCACTATGACCGATCAGCCTCGTCACCGCTCGACCGAAGCCTTCTTCGGACGCCGCAAGGGCAAGCCTTTGCGGGCGCTGCAGGCCACGCATCTCGAAACGGTGCTGCCTGTGTTCCGCCTCGACCTTGCGGCACCCGCACCCTTAGATATCAGAACGCTGTTCAGGCATCCCGCCGCCCGGGTGAGGCTGGAGATCGGCTTTGGCGGCGGCGAGCACTTGATCCATCGGGCCGTCGAAAACCCCGCGACCGGCTTCATCGGTGTCGAACCCTTCGTCAATTCCATGGCAAAGCTGGTGGGGCATATCGAGGAACGTGGCGCGGAAAACATTCGCCTGCACGATGACGATGCGACGCAGGTGCTGGACTGGCTGCCGGAAGCATCGATCGATCAGATCGATCTTCTCTATCCGGATCCCTGGCCGAAACGGAAACACTGGAAGCGCCGCTTCGTGTCAGTGGTCAATCTGGATCGGTTCGCACGTGTGCTGAAACCCGGCGGCACGTTCTGCTTCGCCTCGGATATCGATAGCTATGTCAATTGGACACTCATTCATTGCCGCGATCACGCGGCGTTCGAATGGACGGCAGAGAATGCCAGTGACTGGCTGACGCCCTACCCAAATTGGCCGAGCACGCGCTACGAGGCCAAGGCACGACGGGAAGGGCGCAAGTCCGCCTATCTGACGTTCCGGCGGGTCTGACGGCCGAAGCGCGAAAATTCAATCAGCTCAGTGCAGGCTGACAGTCCGCAGGTCGTCTTCGGCAGCCTTGAAGAAGGTGCTGGAGCGGTTGTCGGTGAGAAGAATCGGCGTGCCATCGGCGCCGAACAGGGCCCACAGGTCAAGATCGGGATCCATGTCTGGGGCTTCCGGGAAGACGCGCGACACTTCGTCGGAACGCATCTTGCGGATATAGCCAACCTCACCGGCGCCTAGATGCGCCAGGTCGTTTTTCGACAGATGTGAGCTGACGTGTTTCAATCCCATGAGTCGTACTCCGTGGCTTTGCAGAATTCACAGTCCGGGAGACGCGAGAAATCTGCAACTCATTGATTCACTGCACGAAGTTCAGGGCCATAGAGGTGAGCCAGGGCTTGATGCAGCCGACAAAACGCTGCCGGTTATCCTACTCTGGGACCAAAATATTAATTTTCTTTACCATGCGGACAGGTTCCGGCCGGATCAGGTCGACGGACAGCAAACCGTTCTTCAATTCCGCCCTGGAGACCTGCATTCCGTCGGCCAGAACGAACATGCGCTGGAACTGGCGGGCCGCGATGCCACGATGCAGATAGTCGCGTTCGCCGGTTTCTGCCTGGCGTCCGCGGATGATCAGCTGGTTTTCCTCGGTTGTCACGTCGAGATCGTCGTCCGAGAAGCCGGCAACGGCCAATGTGATTCGCAGACGCTCCGGCTCGCCGGACGGCTCGTCCCCGTGGATGCGCTCGATATTGTAGGGAGGGTAGCCGTCATTGCCCTTGGCAATGCGCTCAAGGGTCTTTTCCATCGCGTCGAAACCAAGCAGAAGCGGGCTCGTAAAAGGCGTGATCCGGGTCATATCGTAGTCCTTGGCTCTCAAGCGACTGTTTTCACGGACCTGCGAGGCAGCATCCGCGAGCCTCAATATGGTAGCTGTGTGTTGCGAGCGCAAGGCGCTTGCGCCGGACCAACAGGCAAATCATAGTCCGCTCGCTGATTTGAGAGGAAGACCCGCATGGCCGTGCCGAGAAAAATTATCATCGATACCGATCCGGGGCAGGACGATGCCGCCGCGATCATGCTTGCGCTGGGCAGCCCCGGCGAACTCGATGTACTCGGCATTACGGCTGTGGCAGGCAATGTTCCGGTCGCTCTGACGTCCCGCAATGTCCGGGTGATCTGCGAGCTGTGCAATCGCCGCGACGTCAAGGTATTTGCCGGTGCCGACCGGCCGCTCGTCCGCCAGCTGGTGACGGCGGAACATGTGCACGGCAAGACCGGCCTTGACGGCCCCGTGGTCGAGGAGCCGACCATGCCGCTGCAGGCGCAGCACGCCGTCGATTTCATCATCGAGACGCTGCTGTCGCACGAGCCCGGTACCGTCACGCTTTGCACATTGGGTGCGCTGACCAATATCGCACTGGCCTTGAACAAGGCGCCGGAAATTGCCCCGCGCGTCCGTGAACTGGTGATGATGGGCGGCGGCTTCTTCGAGGGCGGCAACATCACGCCGGCGGCCGAATTCAACATCTATGTCGATCCGGATGCGGCCGACATCGTCTTCAAGTCCGGCATCCGGATCGTCATGATGCCGCTCGACGTCACCCACCGGGTCCTGACGTACAAGTCGCGTGTGGAAAAGATCAAGGCGATCGGCTCGCCGGCTGCCGTCGCCATGGCCGAGATGCTCGAATTCTTCGAGCGGTTCGATGTGGAGAAATACGGCACCGACGGCGGCCCGCTGCATGATCCGACGGTCATCGCCTATCTGCTGCGCCCGGAGTTGTTCAAGGGCCGCGACTGCAATGTCGAAATCGAGACCAGGTCCGAACTGACGGTCGGAATGACCGTCGTCGACTGGTGGCAGGTAACGAAGCGCAAGCACAATGCCAAGGTCATGCGCGAAGTCGATGATCAGGGTTTCTTCGACCTTTTGACCGAACGCCTCGCGCGGCTCTGATACCGCGACATGACAACGGCGCCACAAGGGCGCCGTTGCTTCAGGCTCAGGGTGTATTCACCCAATCGGACTTACATCTACGGGGTGGTCGTCGTGCCTGTTGCAGGTGTACCCGTTGCCGGTGTGCCTGTTGCTGGCGTGTCCGTCGCAGGCTTGTCCGTTGACGGGGTTTCGACAGCCGGCACGTTGACGTTGACTTCGGTGCCGCCACCGCCGTTGATGTTGATAACGCCGGTAAACATCAGCAACCCGCCGATGACGACAAGCGCCAGAATCACGGCAACCGCCCATCCGGCGGTGCTGCTACGGCCTGTATTGATAACTGTTGGTCCACGATCAGTCATCTCGAGCTCCTCCGTGTTGAGAATGCAAGTTAAACGCAGAAGTGCCGCTTAAGTTCCCGAAAGCATTGGTATTCACGCGAACGGTTGCGCGAGACAGCGCGGTCACCGGCCAAACGTCGAACGGCGCCACATTGGGCGCCGTTCGCATCTTGATCGTCTTGTCCGGAAGGCCGGCTGGCTCAGAACTCTTCCCAATTGTCCTGGGCGAGAGCGGTGTTGCCGGAGACCTGCGGCACTGCCTTTTGCGGTGCAGCATAGCGTGCCGGCGCTGGCCTTGCCGGAGCGCTGTAGCTCGGTGCCGGCGCTCTTGCAGGCGCCCGCATGCGGTCGGCGGTGTTGCGCAGCATCTCGGTAGAGGACGGGCTCTGGCGGGCGACGTGGAAGCGCGCGACGAGCGTGCTCAGCGCCCGCGCTTCTTCGTTCAGCGCCATGCTGGCAGCAGTGGTTTCTTCCACCATCGCAGCGTTCTGCTGGGTCACCTGGTCCATCTGGTTGACCGCCGTGTTGATCTCCTTCAGGCCAACCGCCTGTTCGGAGGCCGAGCCGGAGATCTGGCGGATCAGGCCGTTGATCTGGACCACCTGGTCGGCGATCTTCTGAAGCGCACCGCCAGCACGTCCCACCAGATCGACACCGTCGCGAACCTGGCCGGCCGAGGTGTTGATCAGCGTCTTGATCTCCTTGGCGGCATTGGCCGAGCGCTGTGCCAGTTCCCGCACTTCCTGAGCGACGACCGCAAAACCCTTGCCGGCATCGCCGGCGCGGGCGGCTTCGACACCTGCGTTGAGCGCCAAAAGGTTGGTCTGGAAGGCGATTTCGTCGATAACGCCGATGATGCGGCTGACTTCGCCGGACGACTGCTCGATGCCCTTCATCGCGGCGATCGCCTTCTGCACGACTTCGCCCGACTGTTCGGCGTCGCTGCTGGCGGTCTCGACGGATTTCGCCGCCACCTTGGCATTGTCGGCGCTGGCATTGACCTGCGAGGTCAGCTGATCAAGCGCCGCTGCCGTTTCTTCGAGGCTTGCGGCTTGCTGCTCGGTGCGGTGCGACAGATCGTTGGCGGCATTGCTGATTTCGCTGGTGCCGGTGCCGATGTTGACGACGGAAGTATTGACCGTCTGGATCGTCTCTTCGAGGCTTTCCATGGCGGAGTTGAAGTCGCTCTTCAGCTGTGCATATTCGCCGGGGAAATCCTCGGTGATGCGGTAGGCCAGGTCGCCGGAGGAGAGCTGCGACAGACCCTTGGCAAGCTTGGCGACGATCTCGCGCTGGGTGGCGTTGGCCTCGGCACGTTCGGCTTCGGACTGGCTGCGCTGCTGTTCGGAATGCCGGCGCTCATGCTGGGCTTCCGCTTCCAGACGCTTGGTATCGGCGAGCTGGTGGCGGAAGCCTTCCAGCGCCTTGGCAACCGAGCCGGTTTCGTCGGTGCGGTCCTGCCCGGAGATTGGCGCCGTGTAGATGCCGCTGCTGAGGTTGGCGACGTCGCTGACAAGGCCGGCAAGCGGCTTTTGAACGAAGCGGCGGACGGCGAGATAAAGGCCGAGAAGCACGGCGCCAAGCACGATCAGTCCGCCGACGATCATCATGTAGGTCTGATCGACGACCGGTGCATTGATGGCGGTCTGCGGCACATCCACGAGGACGACCCATGTCGTGTTCACATCGGGCAGGGCAAAGGGATAGACGACACGCTCGAAGGTCTCGTTACCATCATAGGTGAGGTCGTGGATCATGCCGGGTTGCGCGCTGGACAGCGCGTTCTTGACGACATCCGCGCCAATGCCGTCATAGTCCTTCATCAGGAGATCGGGGATCGGGGCGACAAGCCATTTGCCGCTCTGGGACAGGAGTGTCACGCGGCCGGAGCCGAAGGGCCGGATATCCTTGACCTTGTTGGCAAGCGACGTCAGCGATACATCGACGCCGGAGACGCCGAGCAGCTTGCCGTTGGACATGACCGGGTAGGCGATCGAGGACATCGAGTTGTTGTCGCCCGTCGTGGTCTCGGTATAAGGCGGCGACATCGCGCCCTTGAGGCTCTTGGCTGCCAGCGCATACCAGTCGGCCGGATAATCGGAATCGAAGGTCGAGAAGTCGATACCCGTCTTGCCCTTGGTCCAGTAGGGATTGAGCGTTCCATCCTTGCTGGCGCCGAAATCCTTCTTGCCGGCATAATCGGCGGCCTTGCCGTCGAAGGCATTCGGCTCCTCTGCAAACCAGCTGCCGAAGGCAAACGTATTCTTCTCGACATTGGCCTTGAGCATGTCGACCACGCCCTTGCGGTCGAGATAGCCGCCTTCATGGCCGCGCCCGATGACACCCGCCGTCGAGCGGGCGGCGCCCGCCAGTTCGGCAATGTTGCTGGCAATGTCGGATGCGATCGATTTCGCTTCGGTGCGCGCCTGGTCCATCACCAGCGTCTCGACGCGATCCTGGGTTTGGGAAATCAGCACGTAGTTGGAGGCGAGAAGAACGAGCGCGATGGTGCCGCCCGTGACCGCGATAAGTTTGGTCGCCAGAGATTTGGCCTGGAACTTGAACATGAGTATCCCCGCATGGTGAGAGGTCCACGGGTTTCAAAGCCGCGGAATGACGCGATCTGTTGTGGGAGATGCCCCCTCATGGAGCGCCAGATGCCGACCGACATCGTGAGGCCGCCTTTGATCCTGGGAAGAGCGGCCTTTGTAATTGCCTGAATAGCGCGATATTTATTAAAATTAGGCCAACAACGCAGACCGAAATCCCACAGTTTTTGAAGGATTTACGCGCCAGTGCCGCGTTGGCGACCTTCCCTGTCCTGATTGCGCAGGGGTCGGTCGCGGGATCGCGATCGGTCAGATTTTTGCGTCGACCTCGGAGGCTTGCGGGATGGCCGGTTGCGCACCTGCTTTCAGGCAGGCAAGCGAGCCGGCAACTGCGGCGCGGCGTAGCGCCGCGTCGAAATCGATACCGGCATCGAGGCTGGCGGCGAGATAACCGCAGAAGGTATCGCCGGCACCGACCGTGTCGACCGGCTCGATCTTCAGTCCCTTGGCACGATGGATAGTGCCGTTGCGCACGGCGACGACACCCTCGGCGCCAAGCGTCACGATGACAGTCTGTCCCGTTTCCCGCGACAGTGTCTGCATGGCATCTTCGCGCTCAGCCGCGGACAACCCCTCGCGTCCGGCCAGCAGTTCGAATTCGGTTTCATTGGCAACGACAATATCGGCCATCCGCCCCAGCCGCGCGGCGTCTTGTGTCAATGGGGCGATATTGATGATCGAGGTGACGACCTTGCTCTTTGCGGCCACGAGCGCCTTTTCCACCGACGCGGCCGGAATTTCAAGTTGTAGCATCAGTGTATCGCCCGGCGACATGGCGTCGACGGTGGCAGCGGCATCCAGTTCGCTGACCGTGCCATTGGCGCTCGCCACGACCACGATGACGTTCTCGCCATCGCCGCCGACGAGAATATGCGCGGTGCCCGTGGCTTCGCTTGCGATCTTGGTGAAGGACAGGTCCGTTCCCGCCTCTTTCATCAAGGCAAGCGCCCCATCGGCAAAACTGTCCGATCCGACGGCTCCGGCCATGCGCACGGAGGCTCCGGCTCTGGTTGCAGCCAATGCCTGGTTGGCCCCCTTGCCGCCGGCCGCAGTCGAAAAGCTTGTTCCGGCAACGGTCTCGCCGGGCTTTGGCAGGCGTGCCGTGGTGGCGATCAGGTCCATGTTGATGGAACCGAAAACTGTAATCATTGGATGCGTCTCCCCGGCGATCGATTTTTGCCGGACAGTGCCCGAGCGGATCAGTCCTCGTCAACCACCCGCAGCTTCAATTGTCCGACGCGATTGTCGAACGACTTCGGTTCCGCTTTGGCATCGGGCGATGAACCGGCTGCTTCGAGATCCAGCGCCTCGATCCGGGTGCCGCGCCGCTTGAGTTTCTCCGATGAGGTCAGGATGTCGTCGACATCCTTCTGCGTGGTGAGGAAATGGCCGTGCAGCTTGCGCACGCGGTCGTCAAGGCGGGTCAGGTCCTCCATCAGCCGGATCACCTCGCCCTGGATCAGATGTGCCTGCTCGCGCATCCTGGCATCGCGCAGGATCGACTGGATGACCTGGATCGACAGCATCAGAAGCGATGGCGAGACGATGACGATCCGCGACCGGTGCGCCTTCTGGACGATGCCTTCGAAATGCTCGTGGATCTCAGCGAAGATCGATTCGGAGGGAACGAAGAGGAAGGCGGTGTCCTGCGTCTCGCCGGGGATCAGGTATTTCCCCGAAATATCCCGGATATGCACCTCCATGTCGCGGCGGAACTGCTGCTGCGCCTGATGGGCCGCTTCGGGATTTTGGGCGCTGCGAATCGCGTTCCAGCCTTCGAGCGGAAACTTGGCATCGATCACCAACGCCGGCTGGCCGTTCGGCATGCGGATGGTGCAGTCCGGCCGCGACCCGTTGGAAAGCGTCGTCTGAAAGGCATAGGCCCCCATCGGCAGGCCGTCGGCGATGATCGTTTCCATGCGCGACTGGCCGAAGGCGCCGCGCGTCTGCTTGTTGGAGAGGATACTCTGCAGCCCGGCCATGTCTTTCGCCAGCGACTGGATATTGGTCTGCGCCGTATCGATCACCGCCAGCCGTTCCTGCAGCCGGCGCAGGTTTTCATGCGTCGCCTTGGTCTGCTCGGTGATCGAGGTGCCGAGCCGGTGCGTCATGCCGTCGATCCGCTGGCTGATCGACTGGTTGAGTTCGGATTGGCGCGCGCCGAAAACATCCGCCATCGTCGCGATTCGGCCCTGCATCTCGGTCTGCGCGGCCAGGAGCGCGGTCATGCGCTGCTTGGCGTCCAGCGCTGCTTGCCGATTCCGCCGCCTGCCAAGAACTGCCGGGATGCCGGCAAAAAGCAGGGCGACAACTGCGCCGAACAGGCACATGCCGAGGGTAACCGTATAGGAGCCGAGAATGAAAAGCGGCTGATCGAGCGTGAGAATTGTTGGTTCCATCGGCGCAGCCTAAGCGGATTCGAGATGGGTGACCAGATCAAAACAGGAACATTGGTGAATCGAACGATACGAACTGCCGCATTCGCTGCAAAAATCTTGAAAACGAGAATTCCATCGGCGCGAAAGATCGGTTATGGGAGCCAGATGACCATCAAGCCGCTCATCATTCTTCCCGACCCCGTGCTGCGCCAGCTGTCCAAGCCGGTCGAGACCGTCGATGCCGATGTCCGCCGTCTGGCGGACGATATGCTGAACACGATGTATGATGCTCCGGGCATCGGCCTTGCGGCGATCCAGATCGGCGTGCCGCGTCAGATGCTGGTGATCGATGTGTCGAAGGAGGGCGAGGACAAGCAGCCGCAGGTTTTCATCAACCCGAAGATTCTGGTGACGTCTGACGAGCGCTCGGTCTACGAGGAAGGCTGCCTGTCGATCCCGGACTACTACGCCGAGGTCGAGCGCCCGGCGACGATTACCGTCCAATATATCGACCTCGATGGGAAGCAGTTGACCGCTCAGGCCGACGGGCTGCTGGCAACATGCCTGCAGCACGAGATCGACCACCTCAACGGTGTGCTGTTCATCGATCATATCTCAAAGCTCAAGCGCGAAATGGTGATCCGCAAGTTCGCCAAGGCCGCCAAGACCCGCGGCGCCAAGGCGATCTGACGCTTGCGTTGAAAATCTCCGCCTTTGCGACTATGATATCAGTGATATCATAGTGGGGGTTGCACATGGGCGATCTGCTTCTTCGTGGAATTGACGACGCTCTGAAGATTGAATTGCAGGAAAGCGCACGCCGTAACGGCCGCAGTCTTTCCGACGAGGCCATCGTGCAAATTCGCTCTGCATTGGAGAGGGAACAGCATCGTGGGCAAACAGCCGGACAGCGGCTGCGTGCCGTTTTGGGCGATGCGAAGTTTGAAGACAATGAGCTGCACGCCATCGAAGCGTTTCGCAAGCAACCAGATCGCTCGCCACCAGACTTCAAATGATTGTGCTCGATACCAACGTCATCTCCGAACTTCAGGGGCGACGGCATAGCGAACGCATCCTTCGATGGTTGGATATCTATGATAGCGAGGTCGTATTCCTGACGGCGATTGCCATGGCGGAAATTCATTTCGGTATTGCCTTGCTGGATCAAGGAGTACGGCGAGAAAATCTCCATCAAACGTTCATGCGTATCGAGAATGAGTTTTCTGGGCGAATCCTGAGTTTCTCTCAAACTGCGGCTGCGCGATATGGGACCATTGCCGCTCATCGTCAAAGGGCGGGAAAACCGATCGAAACCAAGGACGCCATGATCGCCGCGATCTGCCTCTCTCACGATGCGACGTTGGCGACGCGGAATGTAAAAGACTTCGAGGGGCTTGATTTGAAGCTCGTAAACCCGTTTGAAGAGGCCTGATTCAGAAACGGGAGTCCGCGCACCGTGCCGCTTCGCATCATCTTCATGGGAACACCCGAGTTTTCGGTTCCGACACTGGCGGCATTGGCCGAGGCCGGACACACGATCGTCGCGGTTTACACCCAGCCGCCGCGTCCGGGCGGACGCCGCGGTCTCGACCTGCAGAAATCGCCGGTGCATCAGGCCGCGGAACTGCTCGGCATTCCGGTGTTGACCCCGGCCAATTTCAAGAATGCGGCCGACCGCCAGACGTTCCGCGATTTCGACGCCGATGTCGCGGTGGTGGTGGCTTACGGTCTGCTGCTGCCGGAGGAAATCCTCGGTGGCACCCGGCTCGGCTGCTATAACGGCCATGCCTCGCTTTTGCCGCGCTGGCGGGGAGCGGCACCGATCCAGCGGGCGATCATGGCGGGCGATCACGAGACCGGCATGATGGTGATGAAGATGGACAAGGGCCTCGACACCGGCGACGTGGCGCTGACGAAGGTCGTGGCGATCGGCAGCGAGATGACGGCGGGCGAGCTGCATGACAAGCTGATGCTTGTCGGTGCCGGCCTGATGAAGGAAGCCATGGACAGGCTCGATGGCGGCGACCTGCCGTTGACGCCGCAGGCTGAGCATGGCGTGATCTATGCGGCGAAGATCAGCAAGGCGGAGACCCGGATCGATTTCCGCAAAACCGCCACAGAGGTCCACAATCACATTCGCGGGCTTTCACCCTTTCCCGGGGCCTGGTTCGAGCTGGAGATCGGCGGCAAGCTGGAGAGGATCAAGGTTCTGTCTTCGGTGGTTGAGAGGGCAGGCGGTGAGACCGGGACGGCTTTGTTCGACGACCTGACGATTGCCTGCGGCGATGGCTCGGTGCGGCTGACCCGGCTGCAGAAGGCTGGCGGCAAGGTGCTTGGCGCTGAGGACTTCCGGCGTGGCACGCCCATTCCCGCCGGCACAAGGCTTCCCTGATGCCGCGTTTCCGAATGACGATCGAATACGACGGCTCGAACTATGTCGGCTGGCAGCGGCAGGACAATGGTCCCTCGGTGCAGGGCGCCGTCGAAAAGGCGATCCTGGCCCTGACCCGCGAGGTGGTGTTGATCCGGGGCGCTGGGCGCACCGATTCCGGCGTCCATGCGAAGGGACAGGTAGCGCATGCCGATTTGACACGGCAATGGAAGCCGGAGACGTTGCGCAATGCGCTGAACGCCTATCTCGGGCGGGCCGGCGAGCAGGTGTCGATCATCTATACGGCCGAGGTGCCCGACGATTTCGACGCGCGGTTTTCGGCGCTGAGACGGCATTATCTCTATCGCATCATTTCGCGGCCTTCTCCCTTGGCACTGGAGGCGAAGCGGGCATGGTGGGTGTCGAAGCCGATCGACCACGAGGCGATGCACGCGGCGGCGCAGATGCTGGTCGGCTATCACGACTTCACCACCTTCCGCTCCACCCATTGTCAGGCGAACAGCCCGTGGCGGACGCTCGACCGGCTCGATGTGACGCGGGACGGGGAGGTGATCGAGATCCGGGCGACGGCGCAGAGTTTCCTGCACAACCAGATCCGTTCCTTTGCCGGCACCCTGAAGATGGTGGGCGATGGCCGTTGGACGCCGGATGATGTGCGCGCCGCGCTGGAGGCAAGGGACCGCAAGGCCTGCGGTCCCGTCGCGCCGCCGGACGGGCTCTATTTCATGCAGGTTGACTACTGAGCGGCGGCGTAGACCGGCATCAGGCCGAACAGGTCGGGCAGGGCGTTGCTGAGCATCAGCGGCAGCAGGATCAGAAGGGCCGATATCGCCGAGGCGAGCAGCATCTGGCCGCTGGCAATGGTTTTCACCAGCCGGAAGATCGCCGTGAAATTGACGATCAGCAGGATGAAGGACAGCAGGTAGGACAATCCTTCGCTGCCCGGAAGCACGAGCCGCAGCGCCAGCGGAACGGCCATGGCATAGGCCATTGGAACGGAGAGCCAGTTTGTGGTGATCACGATCGGCGCCAGCATCGCGCCATAGCCGAGCGGCTTTGCCAGAGCCGCGATGATGATCAGCGGCAACATCCAGACGACCGTATCGACAAGGAACAGCTTGAGGATGAAGAGAAGGCCTGTTTCGGTGCCGTCCGGCATCTGCGCGAGGTAGAACAGCCGCCAGGCGCCCCAGCCGACGGCCATGGCCGGCAGGCACCACAGGAAGGCTGCGAAGGAGCGCCAGACGCCGGCGGCCGAGATGTCGAGCCAGTCGAAGCCGCTTCTGTCGCCGAGGATCAGCAGCCACAGGCCCTTGATGTAGATACCGATCTCCTCAATCTGGGGCATAGTGAAACCAGCGGCTGATGAAGACTTCGTAGATTCCGGTGAGCGTCTGGAGGTCGTCGATGGCGACCCGTTCATCGACCATATGCATGGTCTGGCCGACAAGGCCGAATTCGACGACCGGGCAATAATCCTTGATGAAGCGCGCATCCGATGTTCCGCCGGTAGTCGACAGTTTCGGTTCGCGGTCGGTAACTATCTCGATGGCCTTCGACAGCGAGGCGATCAGGGCGTTGTTGCGGGTAAGGAACACATGGCTCGGACGCTCGCTCCAGACGATGTCGTATTTGACCGGCTGACGGCCGGGGCGAAGGACGTCATCGGCAGCGGCGCGGTCGAGCCTTGCGATGATCTCGGCCTTGAGGCTGTCGGCGTCCCAGGTATCGTTGAAGCGGATGTTGAAGCTCGCGGTCGCCCTGGCCGGAATGACGTTGACGGCCTTGTTGCCGACATCGATCGTCGTCACTTCCAGATTGGACGGCTGGAAAGTGTCGGTGCCTGCGTCGAAGGGCGGATCCATCAGCGCCTGCGTCAGGGCCAGGATGCCGCGCACCGGGCTGTCGGCCAGATGCGGATAGGCGGCATGGCCCTGGATGCCATGCACGGTGATGGTGCCGGACAGCGAGCCGCGGCGGCCGATTTTGATCATGTCGCCGAGCTGGTCCGGATTGGTCGGCTCGCCGACGAGGCAGGCATCCCAGCGCTCGCCCTTGGCGGCGGCCCATTCGAGCAGCTTGGTGGTGCCGTTGATCGCCGGGCCTTCCTCGTCGCCGGTGATCAGGAACGAGATCGAGCCCCTGGGCGGGCCGCTGTTTTCGATATGACGGGCGACGGCGGCGACAAAGCAGGCGATGCCGCCCTTCATGTCGACGGCGCCGCGGCCGTACATCTGGCCATCGGCGATATCGGCCGAAAACGGTCCATGCGTCCAGGCGGCTTCGTCGCCGACCGGCACGACGTCGGTATGACCGGCAAACATCAGATGCGGGCCGCCGGTGCCGAGCCGGGCATAGAGGTTTTCGATATCCGGCGTGCCGTCCTCGCGCGCCGTCACCCGGTCGACCGAAAAGCCGAGCGGCTTCAGCATGGTTTCAAGCGCCGCCAGGGCGCCGCCTTCGGCGGGCGTCACGGAAGGGCAGCGGATGAGGGCGGAGAGATTGGCGACGGGATCGGTAGCGGTCATCAAGAAAGCCTGTTGTTTCGCGGAGTTGGTTTAGCCGATCCATACCGGGCTGTCACGGGGTTAGCCGGACCTTGCGGGGGAGGTTGATATTCACCCTCCCCCGCAAGGGGGAGGGTCGGCACGCAGTGCCGGGGTGGGGTGATCCGCGGCATATTCGATTGTCTCTCGTGTTCGCGGTGGTGGGCCCCCCCCCCCCCC
>Ga0307515_10010815_pt1 | contig 17414 bp, 26 predicted proteins | sample 17_EM_MG_FD_194513 | JGI IMG/M metagenome (GOLD analysis project Ga0307515, IMG submission 194513) | Populus trichocarpa ectomycorrhiza microbial communities from riparian zone in the Pacific Northwest, United States - 17_EM | ecosystem: Host-associated > Plants > Roots > Unclassified | place...
CACCTCTTTTCCAGCTGTCAGCCCCACAGGCTTGCACGAGACTCCCGTACCTCGTCTCAAAAACGCACGACGAATCAGGCCTGGTCACATTGGAACAGAACTCCGACCATCGGTGCTCTCCCAGAAGACCCTTAATATCCACAGATTCGTCGATACCGACTAAGATGGCCTCTCTGGTCCCGGTCTGTGTAGGCATAAACAATCGCCTCTCGACGTATACATAAGGGGCGAACCTTGGCTCGCCAGGCAAGCTCCTGAACCACTGAATCGCCTTCGTGGTGTCCCAGAGCATGATTTACCCATGCTACTAAATGCCCGGGGGCGATATCACGCGAGTTTCCGTCGGGGGGATTTTGCCAAGCAAAAGGATTGATGATCATAAGGTACTTGAGGCCATCTGGAGACCATTCTCGAGGTTTCTTACCCATACAGGAAAACGAGATATGGCCGGCGATTCGTCTGAGCCAACGCCCGAACTGGCAGAGCGCAACTTATTGCTTGCTTCCTACCAAAATAATGTCGCTCAAAGTTCCCAAGGCAAATAACGTCCAGCTCTTCAAAGACGGCTACAAATATCTTCAAGGCATCGATGAGGCTGTTCTACGCAATATCCAGGCGGTGATCGAGCTGTCGGACCTCGTCCGGACAAGCTTTGGGCCCAACGGTGCGTATGCTTTGGACGCGCAGTGACGCGTTGACTCGCTGGCCGTCGCTTACTGGGGGTCACAGGAAGGAACAAGCTCATCATAAATCACCTCGGAAGGCTGTTCGTCACGTCCGATGCTGCTACTATAATACGAGAAATCGAGGTTGTCCATCCTGCCGCCAAGCTTCTTGTAATGGCATCGCAAGCTCAAGAAGCAGAAGTGTGTTTCACCCATATCAGTTGGTGTGTCTTAATTGCTGACCACGGCCCAGATGGGCGATGCCACCAATCTGGTTATAATATTCGCCGGAGAATTGCTCAAGAAAGCTGAAAATCTCATTATCATGGGTCTTCACCCCACTGATGTTATACAAGGCTACGAGCTTGCGGCTATAAAGGCCCTTGAGGAGTTGGAGAGTAAGCAGCGCTTCTAGCCATGAAGAACGTCTCCAACTTTGATGAATATTTTAGAACTTTCCGTCAAGGCGCTAAAGTTCCCACTTACTGTTGAGTCATTGGCGGAGGCTGTGAAGCCTGCGATCTCCTCGAAACAATATGGACAGGAAACCCGCCTTGCGCGTCTCGTCGCCGAGGCCGCGGTGATCGTTATGCCGAGCAAATCTGCCAACTTTAATATCGATAACGTCCGGGTGGTCAAGATCATGGGCGGAAGCTTCGCCGCGAGTTCTGTACTCCACGGAATGGTCTTCAACCGGGAGCCTGAAGGCACGAGATGTGTTTCTATCTCTACGTATGATCTGACACCTTTTTTATCTAGGTGTCATCAAAAAGGTCAAGAAGGGCAAAGTCGCTGTCTACACTTGCGGAATCGACATTGCCCAGACCGAGACCAAGGGCACCGTATTATTGCATAGTGCAGAAGAGATGTTGAACTTCACCGTAGGTGAAGAGAAACACCTTGAAAAGGTAAATACCTCGTAGGCGTGACCGCTTCTTTGATTAAACGTGTACAGATCCTCAAAGAGATTGCCGACTCAGGAGTCAAGGTCATTATCGGTGGTGCTCAGGTTGGAGAGCTCGCGATGCACTATTTGGACCGTATGGGAATTGCAGTTGTCAAGGTCCTCTCCAAGTTCGATCTCCGGCGGCTCTGCCGTGTGGTCAACGCTACCCCACTGGCTCGCCTTGGAGCCCCAACCCCGGAAGAAGCTGGATGGGTGGATGTGATGGAATGTATCGAAATTGGCGGCGATCGTGTGACGGTCTTCCGACAGGATCCAGATTCAAATGCGGAAAAGTCGAGAATGTCCACAATCGTTTTGCGGGGTGCAACACAAAACCTCCTGGACGATCTGGAACGTGCCATTGATGACGGGGTCAACGTTCTCAAATCTTTGTTGAAGGATGGAAGGCTTGTACCTGGCGCCGGTGCAACAGAGGTGGAATTGGCAAAACGAGTAGAGGCTTATGGAGCAGGCCTCAGGGGCCTTTCCCAACACTCAGTGAAACGATACGCCAGTGCTCTGGAGGTTGTTCCCCTGACGTTGACCGAGAACGCGGGAAATAAGGATCCGCACGAGGTATTGTCAGAATTATACGTCAAACACGAGAAAGGTGACACCGCTAGGGGTGTGGATATCGAGGCGAGTTTGACACCATCCAGTCGCTTCCTTGAAACTCACTCGGGCAAATCTCTCATAGGCCGAAGAAGACGGGACTCTGTCGACCACGGAAGTCGGCATATTGGACTCGTTATCTGCCAAGGCATGGGCTTTACGACAAGCCACCGACGCTGCGGTCTCTGTCCTCCGAGTCGACAGCATCATCATGTCGAAACCAGCAGGCGGTCCGAAGGTTCCACAGCAGGCTGGAAACTGGGACGAGGACTAGTGATTCAAGATGTATATGGGCGATAGCAGTAGAAGAATATAAATGAGACGAAGTCAACGAATTTGATTGATTTTAAGGTTATCTCAGCAGACGGAGATCGGAGATCGACAGATGCCGGTGTGCCCTGATCGGCGCCTGACTCACAGCTCTTCCACAGCTCTTCGCTTCCCCAAACTGCGTACTGCCGGCATCCACATGAATCTCTGTAGACAATAGAGTGAGATTCTACGCGGCCAAAAGCTGAGTCCAGGAATTTTCAACACCATTACCGCCCTGGACCGGTACACCTCTCGATCCCAACCCGAGCGCTACACCAACAAAGGTTATCGAGAAGGGCGCTACGGGACATACCCAAGAGCCTATGGCGAAGTCTTGACCTCTCCACACCTGTACAATTTAGAGTTGTCGGTGACAGCATGTCAAGGTGTGAACTTTTCAAATCCATGTGATCAACCACTGAAATTTATGGAAGGTGTACAGCTTTTCTCTTATCTCAACCTGGGCGTTTCGGGGGCAGAGGTAATTGGAATGAACTGGGGGGACACCACCATTCAGCTCGTTGCTTTGGCCGTGCCACAATACTTTATGGTATCCAGTGTTTGGACGCCAGTCCCCCACTCTTGGACTCACCCATCCTCTCTTTTACGCATTCCTCACTATGTGGGTCTTTCTGAGTGCTCTCGCGTTCGTCACTGGTGTGGCCCGAGGGCAATACTTGACAGGGGTCGGTGAGTGCTTACCTGATGCCATTTCCGGCGACAAATAAACCCGGGAAAATACAGGAATTGGCGATATCACTGGTCCAGTCGTGGAAACGAACATGATGGGTTATGCGGATTTTGCGCAAACGGACACGGGGTTACACATGAGGTGAATGAGTATCTCGTCGTCACATCTGCGATTTACACTGACGGTTAATAGGATGCGTAGTCGTGCTTTCATCGTGGCCGAAGCAGCGAACCCCGCAAACCGGGTCGTCTTCGTGAATTCTGACATCGGTTTCGCCGACTCGGGAATTCGAAGGGGCGTGATCCAGAAACTCTCCTCGCTGTACCCAGGGGTATACGACGACACAAATGTTGGAATCTCTGGCACTCATTCTCATGCCGGCGTTGGTGGCTACATCGAAAACTTTCTGCCTCAGCTTACTTCCCTCGGGTTTGTCCAAGAGACCTATGACGCGATTGTAAAGGGAACCGTCAAAGCCATTGTCGATGCCCACAACAGCCTCTCTCCTGGTTCCTTGAGTTTCGGGACCACAGAAGTGCGTCATGTTGAGACAGCAATATAGCTAACTGACCATTGTGTAGATATTAGAAGGTAATATAAATAGAAGTCCTTCTGCATACCTCAACAATCCGGCAGCGGAGAGGGCTCAGTACACGTATGATCAAGACAAGGACATGCGCTTGATCAAATTCATGAAAAGTGACGGTACTGCCAAAGGCTTCATCTCGTTCTACGCGACGCACGGTGCGCCCCTACAATCTGCGGAACCAAACTAGCGAGCCTGACCAATCTTAGGCACCTCTCTGTACGGAAACAACACCCTAGTTAGCGGGGATAACAAGGGCATGGCTGCCTACCTATACGAGAGTTCGTATTGTAGATTTCCTTTCGAGCAGTGCACTCACGGTTATATAGATGATGTCGAGCCAAACGTTCTCCCGGGCAATACCTCTTTTGTGGCTGGCTTTGCTCAATGTACGTGTACTCTACCGGTACCACCACCTGTCTTCACACAAACCCATTTAGCTGCCACTGGGGACTCTTCTCCCAACACGTAAGTCCTATGTCCTGAATCGCCCTTTTTTGGTCTAAACCATGTACAGCCTTGGTGCATTCTGCGAATCGCCTGGGAAGCCATGGCATGGCCAAGCTTGCTCTTTCAACTCCTCAACTTGCGGCGGTTTCGTTCAAGATTGCCATGGGCGTGGTCCTGGATTCCGTGTCTCGGACTTCGAGTCCAACCGCCTGATCGGCTCCTACCAGTTCGAGGGGGCGAAGAAAATTATGGAGCAACAATCACTTACCTCGATTTCGGGGCCGGTGAGGGCGGTCCATACCTATGTGGATATGTCGAAATACAGTTTCACGTTAGCAAATGGGACCAACGTCCAAACGTGTCCACCTGCTATGGGTCGGTTCGAGCATCTGTCCTCTCACTTCCTCTCCTCATATGATGCCCCTCAGGATACTCCTTCGCTGCAGGAACTACCGACTGGCCGGGTATCGCCGACTTTACACAAGGCAGCACCTCTACAATTCCGATATGGGAAGCTTTCAAAGTGAGTGGCCGGCTCCAGGTTTCAGAGTAAACGAATGATTCTACAAAACTCTTAGGGTGCTGTTACGCCTCCACCAACTAACCAGCAGGCAGCGTGCCACGCTCCAAAACCTATTCTCCTAAACACTGGGGCCGCCACTTTCCCTTACGACTGGCAGCCTAAGATCGTCAATGTACAAATGTTCAGGATCGGTCAAATCGTGATATTGCTGGTTCCCGGTGAGTTCACCACCATGGCAGGCCGTCGGATGAGGTAAGGACAAAATATGATATATCAAGGGCCATTTCTCACTGGATTTTTAGGGCGTCCATCCAGTCAAGTCTAGTGTCAGAGGGCGTTATCAGCGGCGATTCCATCGTCTTAATTGCAGGTCTCAGTAATACCTACGGTCACTACATCACCACTCCGGAAGAGTATGCGGTCCAGCGGTACGAGGGTGCTTCGACTCTCTACGGTCCGTTCACATTGGATGCATATATGGACATCTATACGGGGCTTGTGCCCTACCTCTCTGAGTCGTCGACCACCGCCCCACCAGACGCCCCAGCACCTCCCGATCTTACGAAGATTGCGTTCACGACGAGGACGGGGGTATTTTTTGACAACGTTCCCATCGGGTCAAGCTTTGGAAAGGTCCTCACTCAACCAAATGCTTCGTATTCTCGTGGATCGCAAGTCAGGGTCAAGTTCCAAGGCGCCAATCCGAGGGTGAGCATCATCAAGACAACGCCGGACTCAGAACTCACTAGATTCACAGAATAACAACCACCTCGAGGGGACCTTCCTCACGGTCGAGCGTCGAGTTAGTAGCACCTGGGTCACCTACCGCACCGATAGCCATCCGAGCACTAAGTACCACTGGCTGCGGACCAGCGGCGTAAGGCACTTCTTTTCGTTCGCTTTTGTACGGCCATTCACATTCATAACAGCTCCTTGGTTTCAGCGAGGTCACCATTACATGGGACATTGAGTCTGACGCCCCGACGGGTACATATCGGCTTGTGTATATTGGGGACTTCAAGCACGGCCTTACCGGACGGATCACCCCCTTCACGGGTACCTCTAATACCTTTACAGTCTCGTGATGTTGTGACGTTCCACACGTACGCACACCATTCGTCAATCCTCCCACCCCATATTTCCTTCCATTCGTTTTAAGTATCTATTGTATATTATTCTTGCCATATTAATAGTGGTAACCGTTACTTGTTCGTGGGACGATGAACGTTCCTCCGAAAAACAACTTTATTTGAGTGGGGATCGTAGCGATAAGACTTCAGTGACTACATAAAACCAAGAGATAAGGTATAGCGCAACGAGAAAACGACCTGGGCCACCAAGATTGGGTTGGTATGAAAGCGAGTGGACGCGTCAATGCGCGAGAGGTAGGGTGGAACAACGTAGTCTAGAATTTGCTCGTATGATGTAGATGGAGGCAAGGTCGTAAACGAAGAAGAGCGTGAAGGTTGCGTGACATTAGACCCACAGCATGCAAGATGTGTTAAGAGCGCGACCAGAGACAGATCAAGCTGGAGTGATGGAAGATAAGATGGAGTGGGGCTGGAGGGAGATGGAAAGGGTGAGCTTAATCCTTCTTCTCAGGAGGAACCTCGGTGGCCTCAGGAGTCTCCTTCTTGGGCTCGTTCTCCTGGGCCTTCTTCTCGTAGACCTTCTGGAAGAGAGAGAGAGAGGCAGTCTGGGTCTTGTCGATCTTCTCCTTGATCTGCTCGGCGGTGATGCTCTCGTCACCAGCCTGGGCCTTGACTGCAATCTCGCGGAGCTCCTTGATGAGAGCCTCGAGGTTCTGGCGCTCAGTGGCATCGACTTGGTCCTTGAACTCGCCAATAGCTGCAGAAAAGCGGTTAACGGTACTCAAAGCAAGGTAAGGCAAACGTACCCTTCTCGGTCTCAGCGCAAACAGAATCACCACGGTTGGCTTCCTCAATGACGGCCCTGCGGGTCTTGTCTTCTTCAGCATACTTCTCAGCATCGGCGACCATGTTCTCAATGTCGTTCTTGTTCAAGCCGGAAGATGAGGCGACGGTCATAGACTGGTCCTTCCCAGTAGCCTTGTCCTTGGCAGATACATTGACAATACCATCTAGTGAAGCGAATGAGGGAATCGCTTCAAAAGTAAAGACAGAGGTTACTAACCAGCATTGATATCGAAAGTGATCTCAATCTGAGGAACACCCTTTGGAGCGGGAGGAATACCGACAAGGTTGAAATTACCAAGGATTTTGTTATCGCGGACGAGCTCACGCTCTCCCTGGAAGATCTTAACCTCAATGGCGGTCTGGCCGTCCGCAGCGGTCGAGAAGACCTGCGACTTCTTGGTCGGAATGGTGGTGTTACGAGGAATGAGCCTGGTCATGATACCGCCAAGGGTCTCGATACCTGGTGAAAAATGTAAGCTGGACGAAAAGGTGGGATAAAGTTACATACCGAGGGACAGGGGAGTAACGTCAAGCAGTAAGAGGTCAGTGACATTGCCAGCCAAGACACCACCCTGGATGGCAGCACCAATGGCGACAGCTTCGTCAGGGTTGACACCCTTGCTGGGCTCGCGGCCGAAGAGCGACTTGACGGTCTCAACCACGCGAGGCATACGGGTCATACCACCAACAAGGATGACCTCGTCAATAGCGTTGGCCTTGACATTAGCGTCTGCGATCGCCTTCTTGCACGGGTCGATAGTGCGTTGAACCAAAGGTGCAACGAGAGCCTCGAACTGGCTTCGCAACAGTTTGGTGTTAATGTGTTTGGGTCCGCTCGCGTCGGCAGTGATGAAAGGCAAGTTGACCTCAGTCTGGGTGGTCGAGGACAATTCGATCTTAGCCTTCTCTGCCGCCTCACGAATACGCTGGATGGCCATGCGATCACCCGAGAGATCGATGCCGGTCTCCTTCTTGAACCCCTCAAGGAGGTGGTCAACCAGGGCAATATCAAAGTCTTCACCACCAAGGTGGGTGTCACCGTTAGTCGATTTGACTTCGAACACGCCATCATGCATCTCCAGGATTGAGATATCAAATGTACCACCACCAAGATCGTAGACGGCGATCACCGATGAGGCTGACTTGTCAAGACCGTACGCTAGAGCGGCAGCAGTAGGCTCGTTGATTACTCGCAGAACCTCAAGTCCAGCAATGGTACCGGCATCCTTAGTTGCTTGTCGTTGAGCATCGTTGAAGTAAGCAGGTACAGTGACGACTGGATGCAGGTCAGCAAGAAAAATTCACCCCTCGGCTTGATGACGCACCCGCATGACTGAAAAAGAGGCATCAGCAACAGGCCACGACTAAAGTGGAATCGTTAGACACTCACTTAACCTTCTTGTTAAGGTACTGTTCTGCCGTCTGTTTCATTTTGGTGAGGACCATTGATGACAGTTCCTCGGCGGTCTGAAAAAAGTGTCGGTGTCAACGCTACCAGTACGGGCTTAGGGTACTCTTACCAATTTTTGCTTCTTACCCTCGCTTTCTGCCTCCACGGCTGGCCGCCCCTCCTTTCCCGGTATAACTTTGAACGGCCTGTGCGACGAGTAGGTAAAACGCGTATAAAGCGCGAAAAGGAGTAACTGACCAGTGCTTCATGTCACTCTGTACCTCGGGGTCGGAGAACTTTCGCCCTATCAGACGTTTGAACGCGAAGACGGTGTTTTGCGAGTTCACTATAGCCTGACGCTTCGCTGGAAGACCAACGAGGCGCTCGCCGTGCTTTGTGAAGGCGACAATAGAAGGAGTTGTCCGTGCACCTTCTGCGTTTTCAATGACTTTTGCGGTCTTGCCCTCCATGATGGCAACACAGGAGTTTGTTGTGCCGAGGTCAATACCGATGACGGGCCCTGTGAAAACGTGAAAACGCGTAAAAACCTGCAGACTAGAATGAAAAGAATAGAAGACGCACCAGATACTTTGGTATTCATGTTGCGGGCAATGGCCGAGCGCGGCAAACCCTGTGCATCACCTATTAGCCCTTGGGCGTCGGCTCGAGCGGAGCTGCACGTACCGAGAACTGGGCTGTTCGCTGTGAAGCGAAAGCAACTGAGCGACGAACAGCAGTAAACATGGTATTTTAGGGGGGAGTGAGTTTTTTTTTGGTGGGTGGGTGGTAGAGGGACGAAGAAGGATATTTTTGTTTGGCTCCTGGAATCTGGAATCACCACCCGTCAGTCGTTCAGCTGGTTGTGGGTCGACGGGAAGCGTCGTTTCTGGTGCTTCTACATAGTTGCTCATCATCTTATATTTCCCATGAATACGATCCATAATGTTTTTCTTTTTTTTTCTCTTATCAATCTGCCTAATCTGTCTGATCGTCCTCAAGAACTCGTCCCCACCGGGTGAATCCTGTATCCAGCGTCCGAGATTGTGCACGTTGTACTTTCAAACTGCGTTCTCATCCGCCTTGGAGCGCTCCGAGCGACATTCGTGCACCAGACGGCTAGAATTCGGCGGAACTTGTCCCTCTACCACACTCTCTCTCTCGCCGTCTACGAGGTCCGTGTCGCTTTTGCTCGCTCATAATGATTCACTCGTATTCTTCTCCTCGTTTGTGACTGCTTGCTCAATCCCCGAAAGATGGCGTCGTGGGCCTCAGGTTTTGACAAGCAGACGCGTTCCCCACCTCCGGACCGTTATCGCTACTATGCGGAACCAGATTACTCGGACTACAAGGGCAGAGATTCGGGTGATAGGCGCCGCTACTCAGATTTCCCCCCACACAGAGGTTTCGACGACAAGCGAGCATTCCCTCGCAGCCCCTCGCGAGATGCCTATGACGGTGCGTGTTCAACTGGATCCGCAATATCATTCCATTTAATGGCTCGTCCTCAACTTCCCTTCGCCATCACCAGACCGCTCGCTCAAGCGTAAACGCTCTGTCTCACCTCCAAACCGCTATGTTCGCTTTCGGTATGATGAAGGTATGACTATCCATTCCTGTCTCCTTTTCATCATCTTTGTAACATCTTTTACTAGGCTACCGAGGTCGCTCCCCTGGGCGGCGATATTCTCCAGAACCTCGAAGCCGTGGTCCGCCTGACCCAATCCTCGCCGACAACCCGGTTTCCTTTCGTAACTTCATTGAATGGTTCAAATACAAGTACCCCACCGAGTTTTTTGACGACGAGCAGGAACGCCTCAAGCAGCCACTGGCCGTGCCCTCCGACGATACAGCAGAGGGCAAGGAACCCTCTTCTAGCCCTGTCAAAAAACCCATGGTCAAGGTTAGGTATGACGAGTACCGGAAACGGTTCATGAAGAAGCAGGTGAGCTCAATCGATCTCGAATTCGCACAGAAGCATTGAGGAAGCAATTCAGTATAAGACAATGTTCGAATACCACCGCCGACTGGCGTGGTTCATTGAAAAGTACGACCCGGCAGAACGTTATGAAGACCTCCGCGCACGTATCCGCAAGGAGGGTCTCAATGGTACCATCGACCAATTTATCCTTGAACTCGAGACTGGTAAACATGACCCTGGGCAGACTTCTAGCCAAGTGATGGACACGGACGACACGGCTCCCACAACTCTAGAAACCCAAGACGAAGATGATACCATGGGGGAGGAAGAGCCGACTAAACAGGACAGTAAACCAATAAATGGGCATCCCACGCAGCCTGTCAACCCTGGGGAAATTTCTATCATGCCCTCCGGCCCACAATTAATGATTCGAACGATCCCTCCGGACATTGGGAGAACCAAACTCGAGCAGGTCAAGTACACTGGTCCTTCCATGAAACGCTCGCTGAATCTGCACATAGGTCTTCCAATCACTCTCGGGCTTCAAATATATCGCCATTGGAGATCCGGTACAGAAACGACAGTTCTATCGAAGTGGTTGGGTAGCGTTCGAGTTTGAAGAGGATGTTAAGCGATCATTGACAGAACTTGAATCAAAAAAGGTATTTCACCTCCACCCCCTTCTAGCCGATGTTTACGTCCCCACCCAGATTGACAACTTCAAACTTCCATTGACACACATTACCCAACCCTTTGTGACAAAAATACGGTACACACCCGCATGTGCGAGCAAACCCGAACGATTAGAGAAAGACCTTGAACAGGCCAAAAAGCTCGTCGCAGTGTACGAAGCGCAAGCCACTCAACTCGCGGCGTACAAGCCCGTGTGGCCGGTCGGAGTACCTGCCGATGCACCCATGCCCGAGCAAGAGAATGGTTTGACGACTGAGGACGATGAAGACGAGGGGAGAAACCCGAATCGAGGGTCCACCGCTGTTGAGGAGAGGATTGACAAACTTGTCAGTGAGCGGTGTGACACAGATGAGGATGGGAACCCCTCAGGGATCAAGAAGGTACCCTCGTATCCTTCTTCTCGTCCCTTGGAGAATCGGCTGACTAGGACCCCCAGGTGGAGCTTGCCCTCGATCTTCACCTCGCCTATCTCCGCGAGGCGTTCCACGTTTGTTACTATTGTGCGGTGGTGACGGACCACCCGGAGGAACTGATACGCAAATGTGCGAAACATGAAAGGCGGGCTGAAGGCCAGGTGATCCCTGCTCCCGCTGCTGAAGGTGGCGAGAAAGACAAGGAGAAAGGACGAAAGCAGGACGGGCCCAGCGATGAGCGGTGGGCGGAGATTTTGGATGGGAAGATTGCATGTTTGATTGATCGACTTGCCGTTGATCCCACCGATTATGGTGGAACACGGTATGATGAGTGGGTTGTTTTTTCACTCGCCTCGATGAGACACTGATGAGGGGTAATTCGTAGTGAGGTGTCTGCTATGGTTACCGACTGGGTTAAGCAGGAGGATGAGAACAGGTGGAGATGTACTGAGTGCAAGAAGTTATTCAAGGCCGGTCCGTTTGTTGAGAAACACGTTATCAATAAGCATCCTGAGCATTTCAAGGGCAAGTTGGACGAGGTAAGTTCGCATAATGTGACGGTCATCTCCTCATGAGCTAATAAACTATGGAAGTGGGAATTTTACAACAATTTCGTCTTGGATCCACAGAGGATTACCCCCATGCTTGCTGTACCAGTATCAATGAACGGAACGACTCATCACCCTCCACAAGCATTTGGGTTGCCCTCAGGTTGGAAACCTGACATCCCAAGGCATGATGGCCGACAGGACACCCCGCACTCTCGGCCCAGCATAAACGGCGGCAGTTCGCATTCATATCACGATATACTCCGACCAATGCGACGCTCGCCATCACCACCGCCACCTACTTTCCTTCCGCCACGCCGAATGACGATGTCCATGTTCGAATCCAGCGGTACTCCAAACGGCGGCGGGGGGGCGTCATCGACGCTACCTGTCATTCCTGGACTACCTGCCAGGCCCACTGACGCACTGGGAACGAGTGCAACCGGTCCTGGCATGTCCCTTGCAAAGCGAATGTCTGCCGCTCCTGCTCCGCCACCACCAGGTGCGAAGCAAGACCCCCGCGCGAGGGTCAGCTATCACGATTTGGATTCAGTGGACGCTTCAGAGGATGTAGCACTTCAGTACTGAGGTGTCTATTGCTCGCGTCCAGTTTTACTCGCTCAATATCTTGAATCACACAACTTACCTCCTTGCACTCTGCTCCCCACTCTTCAATTTCCACCCTTCTCAGTGCCTTTCGTATGGTAAGATGATAGCTAGTCTAACCACCCGCGTGTATATTCTTCATGAAATGAGACCAAAGAGTCACCAAAGAACTGGACGCAATCCATTGCGGTAGGTACGGCTTGAGCAAAGGGGAGCACACCGCAACAAGACAGATGTACGACGGTCTGTTCGCCGAAGGAAAACAGTCCTCCTGAGCCAGCAACAGATGCAAACTCAGAAGACACTCGCAAGACTCGAGTGACTTGGGGTCATGGATTCAGAATGGACTATCTGGGAAAACCTGAGGGACGTGACTGAACGTGATCACATTAACGGGTATATCCAAGTCATACCTGTGGATATCCTCCCAGCCGGTCCTGCTGCCATCGTAGGACTTATCTGCGCTCGATCCCTTGCACTGGACCTTCCATGCGAGAGGGCCACCGCAGCTTTGCCCGACATGAGCCCTAATGGGGTCGATCGGAGTGCATGTGCATGACGACTGGAGTGGCAGAACTGTTTCTACTTCCTGAGGAGATTGGAGAGAAGGCTGAGTACAACCACGGGAATAACGACGATCAGTTCAGGTGGGGGTTGCGTTGAGGTCTGGTTGTGTGACTTTGGCCTCACGCAGCTTCATTCTAGTGGGGTGGTCGCTAGGCCCATGGTAACATGCAAACGGACGTCTCATGAGTCAAGACGGACGAAAAAAGAGTTGGGCAGGCATGCTAGGTGTTGACATTCCAACCGCCTGTGCTATAGTCATAGCGATTTGCTTGGGTGGATTCTAGGTTGTTCAATGTTTGGTGGGAGAAGCGACGGATTTTAAGAAGATGAGTTGAGTCTGAGCTGAGTCGAGGTGGTGTGGGTGTGGGGAGTAGGAAATACTATACACTCCACAAAGAACCACGAGGAAAAATGAATGAATTCCTTCACATTACAAAGGACGAAAAATGGTTATTCGACGGTCTCTGTTGCCGTTCATGTTCAAGGACTTGGGTTGAGGAGGCGTGATGGCAACAGGATTCTAAAAGACAATCGGTTATCGATCGATGGCGTAGCAGGGAGTGGATGAAGGAGAGACAGACGCGAGATCGAATTTGACAATATAGCAAAGCAGAGAAGAGAAGAGAAGAGAAGAGCGACCCTGACCCATTATGTTGGCCAAGGCGTGTGTATAGGCACGTGCTCACCTTTCTCGCTCTCTCGCTCCGGCTGTAAAGGACAACCCTGCCTGAGTAGCAACAAATGGGGCTCAACGTGCCCTGGAGAGCAATATTCCGACTCGTCCGGAATCCTCGACTCATCGTTCCAGACCTTACTGTTGGTGCGTTTTCGTGGAGAATCCCAACTGGTCTTGACGCAGCCGTGGGTTGTTTAAAAGGCGATCTGACGCTATAATTTGAATTTTCTTTTCACTTTCACACCATAGATTCAGTTGTATCGTTGGATTTCCCGGCTCTTGCTCGCAGCGGCTACTCTGGAATAGTTTTCGACAAGGACAATTGTCTGGTCGGTCTTTTCCCACCCCACACGGCGGTCCGAACAAGCCACATCTGACACATCCCTGGTTACCTCTGCATAGACTGTTCCCCTTAAGGATACTCTCGTACCAGAGCTCGAGGTACGTTTACCATTCCACCATCCCTCACCCCCTTAGTCGCTTGCATAGGAAGGATGGGAGGCCTGCAAAGCCGCGTTTGGCCCGCAGAATGTCCTCATAGTCAGTAATTCTGCCGGCACGTATGAGGACCCAGGTTATCTCGAGGTATGCCTATAATTGCTCTGAGTACACCTAATTGACCTCTTCCTTGAGGCCGAATCGCTGCAACGTAATTTAGGTGTGCCAGTTCTCATTCACAGCACCAAGAAGCCCAGCGCACGTTGCATCAAAGAAATCTACGCTCATTTCGACTCGCTAAATGCGCCCAAACTCGGGCCACCTTCCTCCTTGCGGAATAACAACACAGAAGGGGTTACTTCAGGACGACGGAGACTGGTCGTATGCGGAGATCGCCTGCTGACGGACGTGCTGCTCGCCAATCAAATGGGGCCGGAAACACTTGCCGTGTGGACGCAAAGACTTTGGAAAAGAAGAGATGTGACGGTGCTCCGGACGCTGGAGAAACTGATGCTCAGACTAGTGATTGCATTCAAGGGCGAGGATCCGCATAGGGAGGACACCGCACAATATGTGCGAGGCACGCTGGTGGCTGCAGATCCCCTCCAGGACCGTCTAACCAAGTGTATCGCGACTCTTAGCTCCATATGGCAACGCCTATCGCGCAATTGACTGCCAACGTTGGTTTCTCGCCCCCACTTTCTAAAGCACAGGCACCGATGATAATATACATAGAGCGACCACTAATCTCACGAGGGACCCACACAAATAGTCGTCACTCGGCTTCGAGTGATCACAATAAAAGAGTTTCCATCAACCCGGAACATGAAGATAATAGTAGGCAACTCACGTGGTATCCATAAGCACCGCTCAGTGATATACAGAAACGTCTTGTAGTCTCCACCGCCCCAAAGGTCCCCACCACGACCACGATCGACCACGCGGTGTGTATTGGGCAGCATTATGTTGGACCGTGTCACCAGCAGCCGAGTGACCTTGCTGGCTACCATAATCATCCATTTCGATATTATCCGCCGTCCCTATCGACTCTACTCTCGGGAATTCTCGCTCCCGTGCTGCATAACTTCCCAAGTTCCACCCGGGAGCATCGGAGTTCTGGTTTCCGTAGACATGGAAGCGTCGGTGTCGCCGTTCCAGGGCCTGCATGCGAGTTGCATGCGAATGGGCGTGTCGGAGGTTTTCCCACCACGCCATGATCTGTCCCCGGAAGGTTATGAGGTCCAATAGCCAGGCCCCCCGTGATGGAGGAGACGATGCCGGCGCGGCCGTGGCGGTAGCTCTAGAATCCGGACTAGAGGATGAGCGTTCAGGGGAAGACCGGACGGCGTCCTCTCCTTCACCGTGACTGCGTCGTTTTCGTAACACCCTCCCTGCAGATGACTTCCACCTTGCAAGCCGGGGCGACTGTACTTCGCCGTCCGCACCGACGGGCTTCCGCTTTTTCTTCTTTCCTCCCTGGGACGTGGGGGGCATTGCGCTCCCAGCCCACCACCACCACCCCATGAAACTCTGCCACAACACTACGATCCACACCAGATTGGGCATCCAGCCGGGCGGCTTCAGAGCAATCGTAACCATGTTGAGGGCCGTGCTGCAAAGCGAGAGGATTAAAGTGCCTGCACCGAATATAGCCGTCCCGCCATCAGTGCGCCATGCCTCCTTGCGGTTGATGGAGAAGCCCCAGATGCAGAGGGCGATCGTGAACAACAAGGCTAATGCACTATTGCAGACATTGCGCATCGATTCCCCAATCCCGTGGACCTCTTCGTTGCTGCTCAGGGCGATAAAGGACGACGCGGACGACGCGAGTACGAGTGGCCCTGTAGTCGAGTGCTTAATATAGAACGGACACCCCGCATGTCCAACAAAGCGCACCAAGAAGAGAGAGTATCAAACGTTGTTCAAGAACTGAGGGGTAGAGGAGCGTTAGGAATTGAATATGCGTGATCTACGGAAATAGGTGAACGGTGAGCTAAGAGTGCGAGACACGAATGCGTACGTGAGCTAGCCCAGAAGTCACAGCATCGAGCCCGTACCACCATGCAATTGCGTGTAAGGCCCAGCCATCGATGGGTATATCTACTCCAATATAGTTGAGCATGTAGGGCCATGATCGACTCGTTTGATGAACGTTCCGCAGCACGACGACCAGCGAGAGACATGTAGATACCAGGAGTGATAAGACACCGGATAGTTGTAGAGAATAATTGATCTTTGCAAGGGGCCAGTGATACGGCGCGGTGAAGATGAGATGGGTGAGGAGTACGCCGGTCAAAGTGCACACCACACCCAGTAGAAGTATCTGGATTGGCAGAGAGTATGCATACGACGGCTGGTACATGAGATATGGGTCATTTGGATAGACTGGTCCAGTGTACGCCGCCGCGGGTATCGAAGTCGTCGCTGTAGGTAATGAGACTGACGTCATGTCTATTTCATGAAGTTCGGCGATATTTCTCGTGACTATGCGCCCTTTAGCCGATCGTGGAGATCGTGGCGGGGGCTAGGGCGTAGTTGAACGTTGGACGCTGACCATCTCTGGGCGTTATGGTCAAGAAAAAGCAAAAACACGTAACTAAAATCAAGAAATAGTTTGCGTACTCTCCTGACGCGTGTCTTACAAACCCAGGTTCTCCGGCCATGGTGCTGGTACTGCGAGCGAGATTTTGAAGATGAGAAAGGTACTATTGTGTTGCAAAGCTCAGGCAGTCCAGGTTAACGAGTACGCATGCATAGTTTTGATGCAGCATCAGAAGGCTAAGCACTTCAAGTGCGGCCATTGCCCCCGAAAACTCAACACTGCGGGTGGCCTCGCGGTTCACATCCAACAGGTCCACAAGCTCGATCCCGAACCGTAAGTACCGTCAGATACCTGTCCTTACCCGCTGACGTGATGGTTTCAGGATTGAGAATTCGCTCCCTGGCCGTGCCGGTTATGAGATTGAAATATTTGGAATGGAGGGTATCCCGGTACCCGACGTGGCTTCCTATAAGCGAAAGAAGGAACAGGAGCTCGGGTTAGCACCTGGAACGTTTGGTGGTCTGCCTGGACAGCGACAACAGAACGAACGCAGGGCCAACTTCGAGAATCGCATTTACACCTACGAGGAACTGAAGCCCATGTTGGAGACTCACAAGGCCCTCATGGGACGCTCTGAGGATACAGTAATGGCAGACGGTGCTTCTGGAGCCGTGTTGCACGCTGGGCCTCAAACTTATGCGGTCGCCCCGATCCCCCCCATTCCTGGTACCACGATGCCCCCATTCCCGCCTCCAGGGCTACCTTTTCCGCCTCCAGGAATGCCTCTTCCGCCGCCCGGCACGCTACCGCCTGGCCCGAATGGCACTCCATTCCCGCCGTTCCCTCCACCGTGAGTTAGTCGCGACTCAGCCCCTCTCCACCTACTGACGTGTCACCCCCA
>Ga0307515_10010816_pt1 | contig 17412 bp, 9 predicted proteins | sample 17_EM_MG_FD_194513 | JGI IMG/M metagenome (GOLD analysis project Ga0307515, IMG submission 194513) | Populus trichocarpa ectomycorrhiza microbial communities from riparian zone in the Pacific Northwest, United States - 17_EM | ecosystem: Host-associated > Plants > Roots > Unclassified | place...
TAATAATAATAATAATGATGATGATGTGAGAAAAAGACACCAGTACCCTTGTTTCAATGACATAATTTTTTTGTCCTTAAGGTCATATACGTAATTTTATTGTATTCTAAAAAAGAAAAAGACAACAACACCTCTGCCGTACAATGTTAGTTTTTTTTTTAATCTATCCTAGGGGTATTTTGGTTTCTTTTTACTGTCCATAAATATATTGAATATAAAAAATACCCCAAACAAATCTATAATGACTAGTGTATCGTATGAAAAGATAAAAATACCCTAGTTAAAAAACAACAATTTTTCCTGAGAATGACAAAAAGGTCACCACACTGTAGCGATGAATAGAAAAATATGTAGTATGCTACAATGTCTATGCCTTCTATTTTATTTGTTTTGTGGTTTTTATATAAAAAATATTGATTTAATATTTTTTAATCATTTTAATTTCATGTTATTAAAAATAAAAAAACAATATCTCAAATCAATTATAGTTACCTCACCCAAACCGTGGTACAGACGTAAAAGGAAGATAAGTTTAACAAAGTCATGACACCTAGATTGTTCAAGTCAACATCCGCCCAAAAACACAAAGAATTAATTTAAAAAAAAAACCCACAGAAGATGATGACAGCATCTGATAATGTTGCCACGCTCGCATTCTCGCCGCCGTCTCAGCACATAGAATTCACTTAACCGGTTTTTAAACAGTTAGTTTCGGTCTGTTGTTTTATTTTTTAAAATATTTTTTATTTAAAAATAATTAAAATAATATTGTTTATTATTTAAAATTTATTTTTAATATTAACACTTTAAAATAATTTACAAACACAAAAAAAATATTAATTTGAGGTAAAGAAAAAATTAAATTTTTTTTTTTTTTTTTAAAATAACTTTTAAAATACAAAAACAATTGAATACATTCTTAAAACTATATTAATACTCCCCCGAAAAAGAAGAATCAATTCTTAATAAGTTTATTGACTTTTCCATTTCCTGTTTACATCCCACACTTCACCAAATCCATTGTTCGAAGAGTTTTTCTATTTTAGTCCTAACTTTTTAAGTTAGTATATGATTAATTTGAAAAATTCACCAATCACGTTGCAGTATAAAAAAAATTGGTATTTTAAGAATAATTATAAAATTTAATCTAGCTTGACGGGTCACCCAAGCTTAATTTTAATCTGAATTGTTTTATTTTATTTTTTTAATAAAATAATATTGTTTAAATTATTTATTAAAAATAAAATTTAAGCTGACTCGTTATTTTATAAATCATCTCATTCAAATTGTGCTCAAGTGTTCAATTTTCGACTTAGATTTTATAATTATAATTTTAAAACTTGATTTGTAAATTAAAATTAATTTAAAAAAAAAATTAAAAAATAAAAATAAAAATCAACATTGGATTTCGCTGGGTTAACTATAAATCACATCATCAACTAATATTTTCGATGGAATTAGTTGGATTTTTTATGATCACCTTATCATAATAGTTCCTTGACCCTTGCGTACACGACCACCAGTTTAAATTTGGTAAAAGTCATTTTTAAAAATATTTTTTTTATTTTGAAATATATTTAAATAATATTTTTTAAAATTTATTTTTGATATTAATATATTAAAATAATTTAAAAATATATAATTTAAAAATAAAATAAATTATTCTTTTAAAATACGATTGTACAGAAAACATCGTTTGCCAGCCCGCAGTAACAGAGAACCACTGTCTATTATTTCGCATCTTCACCTATATAACGGTGAGTCCTCTTTTGCCCCTAAACCTTCCAGAATATCAAGCTCCGAGTCATGGCCAACGAGTTAGATGGGTTCAATTTCGAGCAGAGACATGGCAAAGCTAGAGTGAGAGTTGCAAGGGTTTGGAGGAACAAATCAGATCATATTCATTCCATGGTGGAATGGGGTGTTAGCATCATCCTGTTATCTGATTGTGTCAACTCCTATGTTCGTGATGATAACTCTGATATCGTTGCCACTGATACCATGAAAAACACTGTACATCTTCTCACCCAGAATTTCTTTTTTTTTTTAGATTCAGATTTGTTTTTGGTTTATCAGTGATGTAAAGATAAGTAACTTCATCTTGATTGTTAGCTAGTTAACCTAGTTTGCCTCTTTGTGTAAGATGTCCTTTTCTTTTGTCAACAAGCCAGCAACGTTTTTTTTTTTTTTTTCTATTTTTGTTTCTTGTTTTTGGGTTTTTAAGGATTTTGTTAAAGGCTTGGATGGCTTGATTTGAGTTAGGGAATGGATCCCTTCAAGATGCATGTGTTCTTATGCCTGATTTAAGTGGTAAGGATGCATGGAATTACTTAGGTTAGTGATATGATTTATGATATTTGAGCATCTAAATTTGGATTGTGATTTATGAAGCAATAATGCTTTGTTGTGGCTCTATGATCTAGTGGAGGAAACTCTTTTTAGCTTCTCAAAGCGATGGTTACTTTGTGTGTAAAATCATCGTTATAAATCAGGAGACGTGTTATGAAAGCTTTTCTTGTGATATTACTGGCAGTTCTTGTTTATCAAACAGCAATTGAAGTTTGGTTGTAATCATTTTAAAGGTTACCTGTAACGCAGGTATATGTGAAAGCAAAGGAATGTTCAGAACAGCTTTCGGCAGAGAACTTTGCGATTCTGCTTGCTAGGCACTTCACATCATTTTACAAACAGGTAATTACTTTTGCAATTGAGATTGTTACTGTTGAAAACACGGGGATAAGGAACTGCTGAGTTACGCCATTAGCATTTGAAGGCTCCTAAACTTGATTTCTCAAGTCTTGTTGTTAAGAGCTTGGTTTTGTTCTATACAGTTAGAGGATGAACCTGGAACAGCTTCTTATATTTAATTCTCATGCATGAATCCTTTCTCATGGTTTTGTCTTGTAATGATGTTTAGTTATTTGATTAATGCAGACCTCTTCTTCTCTTTTGAACATTTTGTAGGTAACTACTGCTATTGTAAAGATAGTGGAGAAGCCGTGGGAGCGTGTGCACATAAATGGGCAGCCACACGAACATGGTAATTCCAGAGCCTCTAGGTTAGAACATTATTGTGAATTTATGAAAGCAAGTACATCATTTCTAAACTTCTCAGAAAACAATCAAAATGGAATGCATCTTGACATATCTTCACGGATATAATTCGCTCCTCCCTTTTCATTTCAAGATCCTCTGATTTTTGGGAACTTAAAGAAATATGTATTGGTTTGAATTGAGTTATTAATTCTACTCTTCTGAAGGTTTCAAACTTGGATCTGAGAAGCATACAGCTGAGGTAACAGTACAGAAGTCTGGTGTTCTAAAGCTGACTTCTGGTATAGAAGGATTGTCCGTGCTGAAGACAACCATGGTAAAGTAACCTCTATTTGATCTTTTCTGAATGAGCACTCAGAATTTCTTCAAAGCTGAGAAAAAACCGTTTATTTGATGTCCTTTTGGTGTTTATGCTACGAACAGTCTGGTTTTGAAGGGTTTATTAGGGATCAGTATACAGCTCTGCCTGAAACTCGAGAGAGGATGCTGGCAACAGAAGTCACTGCATTGTGGAGGCAAGTTTTTCCAATTTCTTTAATAATTTGATCTAGGAGAATTGCTGGTATATGTCGATGGATGATAAATGTTCTTGACAGACCCCTTCGCTCTATTTGGTTACAGTTAAGTAATAGTATGTTGACCTTTTGAGCGTCAAGTCAGGCATATTTCTGACTGTCTACGCAGGTATTCCTATGAATCTGCATCTAGCATCCCCAAGAACCCACTATACTTTACAGAGAGATATTTGGATGTGAAAAAATCTTTGGCCAACACTTTCTTTGGTCCTCCTAAGGAAGGCGTATACAGTGCATCTGTTCAAAGGACTCTTTTTCAAATGGCAAAGGCTGTACTCAACAGGTCCCTCTCTTCTTAATCACATTCAAACTCATTATCGACACACTCGTCGACATGAATAGCTTCTTATATTGCGATCTCTGCAGATTTCCTGACATATCATCCATCCAACTAAAAATGCCAAATATCCATTTCCTACCGGTTAACATATCAAGCAAGGAAAACACCATTGTGAAGGTAGAACTCTAGGTTCCTTGATGATTGGAGTATATCATGTTTGAGTTTCTTACAGCATGAAAATCACGTCAGTTTGAACTTAAAGATAAATTTGTTCGCTGAATAATCGAACTAACAACAATGATGTCCATGATGAATCCTGCAGTTTAATGATGATGTTTTTCTACCTACCGACGAGCCACATGGTTCAATAGAAGCAAGCTTGAGCCGCTTCTGGTCAAAGATGTAGAAGCTTTTCTACATACGTACTGATACCCTGGCCATTGTCTTTCTGCCTGCATCAAAAGCTGTTCAGTTTCTGTATTTCCAAAATAATGTGTATAACCTGAACCAAAAAAAACAGAAGAATAAACAGTGGGAACTAAAATCCATTTTAAGATACGTGGCAACGCGTTTCTTCAAAAACGCACTGAAAATAAAAAACATGGGTCCCACCATTTAAATGCGGCAGACCACAATTTTGCCGAAGCAGTAAAATCCTGCTTTTGTTTGAGAGTTTCAACATGTGGTAGGCACACTGTTTAGTGAATTGCACTGTGCACAATTTAGTTTTTTTTTTTTTTTTTTTAAGTCTGTTAATTTTTTTAAGAGTTTTTTTTGAAAAAAAAATTAGTTTAGAGTAAATTAAATACACACGCATTGTGATGTGAATTTTTTTTTTTTTTGAAAAACTAGTATAGAGTAAATTAAATTCACTCGCACTGTAATATTAATTTTATACCTGATAATATTTTATCTGATTTTATTACACGCTCACAAAGTTATGAAAACTGTAGTTTTTATCGGATGAATTTTATATGTAATGAAATTATAAATAGTTTAATAGAATAATAAAAAATATTTTATATCAAGTATTATTTATTTCATGATGTAATAAGAGTAGTTAATTCTATAATATTTAAATTTAAAACCATTAATATTAATATATATATTTTAAAATTATTTTATAACCTCAATTTCAAAAGCATTTTTAACCAAACACATTAAACTATTTTTTCTTTAACCTCAATTTCAACCACAGTTTTAACCAAACATCTATTTTTTCAAACCAATTTCAATTAAAAGTATTTTTTATAAAACAATTTTTTTTAAACCACAACCACAACAACTACCGCAATACCAAACAAACTCGTAATGTAATGTACCCTTAATGATTATGTTAATATCTTGTGGTACAGGAGATTTTACTTTAGCTTAACACATTCTAATTGCTGAAAGGCGTCCCTTTTCAAGCATAATCAAAAGCCGTGGGAGGCTGCGGGGGGCTCACACATTCAAGCACCCACCAGCATGTGTGGGGCACATACCTCTCAAATTGGACAGCCCCTTTGAAACAAATCCTCCAGTAGTGCCCAATTATTTGTGAACACCAACAAATGTTCTTTGGATGCCATGCCATTTCCAAAGCAACATAACATTACGGCTGTTTATTTGCCGGAAAATAAGTTTTTGTTTTTAAAATAGTTTTTATAAAAAGTTAATTATTCTTATGAAAAATAATCAAAAAATAAATAATATTTAATTTTTTAAAATAATTTATTAAAAGAATAAGAATTAAATCTAATAAAAAAAATAAAAAATGCTAAAATTAAAAAAAATCTAATCTTATAAATTATTTCAAGTAAAATAAATAACAATCAAAAGAATAAAGATCAAATATGACAAATAAAAAAATTGAAAGATAATGAAATTAAAAAAATAAATTTAATTTGATAAATTATTTTAAATAAAATAAATAACAATAAAAAAATTGGGATCAAATATGATAAATAAAAAATTTTAAATAAAAAAATGATAGGATAAAAACAAATAACAATAAAAAGAATGAGGACTAAAGTTGCTTAAAAGTTTAAATTAAATCAAATTCTAAAAAATAAAATTAAAAAAAAATCAAAATAAAATATATAGCAATAAAAAAATTAAGAATTAAATTTGATATAATTAACAAATAATAATATATTTTTGATTTTCTCACCGTTTTTGAAAAGTATATCCGTTTAAATTAAAAAGAAAATACTTTTTTTGAAAATTAATTTAATTTTTTTTGGTTGAAAAATATTTTTTATTAATAACTTTTAATAGACAAACACAATAAACTTTTAAAAATAACTTTTAAAAAACCACTTTCTATTGAATAAAGAGAGCATAAGAGTAGATTTACATTTAGCTATGTTCCTCTATGAAATACACACACACATAGTTTTTACTTTTACTTTTTAGAGCTCTAAATTTCACATTAGTCAACTACCATGGATTCCCTTGAAAACAACCATCCACGGCCAACAAGAAGACCAAAACCCTTCAAACCCTACTGTTCATCAGTCCTCATCCTCTTTTCAGCAATCTCATTAAGTTCCACCAAGACAAGACACTGCTTCACACCTAAAATCAACACTCACATCAAAATCAAACCCTACTTATTTTAAGTAACACTTATGGTTTCTTTATTCAAACCAAAACCCATCTACCAAATCACATTTCCTTGCCCTCTCACTGTGTTTTATGGATGGCACCTTTTCTTTCAGGTGGCGGGTATAGCTCAGAAGCCCGTTCTTATATTTTAGTTCTTAATGAAAACATGAAAAGGGACAAGTTTAAGCTGAGTATTGAGCAGCATGATGATTTAGAATCTTTGGAGTTTTAGAACTTGGCCATTAACCTTTATCAAACTGAACGTAGAGTAAATGAGACTATTGTGATATGTCATAGTAAACCTGGTGCTTGGTACCCACCATTGTTTCAAACCATGCCTTGTCCACCAACTGGTTACAAAAATCTCAACTTTGTTATTGGTAGAACCATGTTTGAGACTGATAGAGTTAATGCTGAGCATGTTAAGAGATGTTACAGAATGGATTGTGTTTGGGTTCCTACTGATTTTCGTGTCTCTACATTTGTGAAAAGTGGGTTGATCCATCTAAGGTTGTTAAAGTTGTTCAGGCTGTTGATGCTGAGTTCTTTGATCCTTTAAAGTGTGAGCCTTTGGATCAATAGGGAATTTGGTTTTAGGTTCAAGAAAGAAGGATTCGGATTCGAAGACGGAGTTTGTGTTTTTGAGTGTGTTTAAGTGGGAGTATAGGAAAGGATGGGATGTATTGTTGAAAGCATATTTGAAAGAGTTTTCTAGAATTCATGGGATTGCTCCTATTTATGTGATTGATACTCATATAGCTCAGGTTGATTTGCCAATAATGTATAAGGCTGCCCATGCATTTGTTCTTCCTTCAAGAGGGGAAGTCTGGTTGAAGCATCTGGTTGAGGCCATGTCGATGTCTTTGAAAGTTATCACGACGAATTGGTCTGGACCAACAGAGTATTTGACAGAGGAGAATAGCTATCCATTGCCAGTGGATAGAATGAGTTAAGTTATAGAAGGGCCATTTGAAGGGCATCTTTGGGCTGAAACCTCTATTGATAAGCTACAACTTTTGACGAGGAACGTAATAACTAATGTTGAGGAAGCTAATATAAGGGGAAGGCGAGCAAGGGAAGACATGATTAGAAGGTTTTCTCCTCGGATTGTTGCAGGTGTTGTCACAGATGTAATAGAAAATCTACTTGATCGGATGATTTGAGAGTTCTGCTTCTTTTTGTCCACGGAGTTCATATATGGTGTGGATTGGCTGTGAAAGTGTTATCATTTACTAATCATGTCTCAATACGGTACAACATCTTTGTAAATGATGGGAGATCACGTATTTCGCAAGTCTGATAGATGTTTGAACATCTGCACCACTTCCGTTCCGATGCATTCTTGTTTATTTTCAAATGATTCTGTCATTATACAGAGGAATTATGCAAATATGTTCGAGACTAAAGTTTCAGGGTTTTAAGCTTCCGCTGGGTTGCTTCTGTTGTTGAGCATGGTAGCTGGAAACAGTATAGTGCTTAGAGTTGATAATCTATGAGCAGAACAATTTAAATTACACTGTGGAACCTCTCTACATTCCTAGACACAGCTTTGTATATTGTTTCATGAGCTTCCATTAAGGATAGGAAAATCTGTTGGGGAAGAAATGATCCCAAGTGCCTACTATGTCAGGAAGTTCATGGGAGTAGAATTTTTTTATAGCACTAAACTATCTGGAAGCAAATGCTTGATCTCTGTAATTCAGGAAGACAGGTGGATGATTGGCTAACAAAATTTGAATGTGCCCATTGGAACTTGCAGTAAAGAACTTCCCTTCAACTCTTTAAAGAATTTCCAGGTTCTTTTTACAAGATTTAGAGGAAAAAAAGCCTCTTTTACAATATTCTTCAGAGAACTCTAACTTCAATAGCATGGTTCAGAGTATCATATTTTCAGCAGGTATCATTTTAGCAGCGTTGTCTGCATAAAAAGCTTTGGCTTAGTCCCATTTAGGAATATCTATTCTAATCGTGTTCTCCTATTATATCTGTCATTACTTGTCAGATTTCTCTTGAAAAGCTTGCTGTTTTCCTTTTCTTTTACTTTTTTTCGTGCTTTCAGATATTTTAATCCATTTTCCTGCTGTAATGAATCCTGGAGACATGAATACAGGCTCCTTCTCAGGTTTCTCTGTGTCAACACCCAATAGACCAATCTCCTTTTCATTCCCTGTGAGTTTAAGGAGAAACCTGTGTTTTTGCAGCAGCAAAATGTGATTGATCTGGATGTAGAATGAGCCAGGAAAATCAAACCAGGTCATTAGCACCAAAAGTACTTAGCCAAGGTTAGATTGGTTCAGGCATGTAACCAACCTTAATGGCCTAGACCGTATAGAATATTTTCTTCTCTAACAACCCTAGCATGTATTTTTTGAAAGGAAAAATCTGGACATACAAATTGATGTGATTTATAAAATCATTACATCTAATGTGATGGTATTTAGAAGATTTTTCGGTATAATATTTCTATTTGTGTCGCCTTACTGTTTTGCAATGAAATAGGCAAAAAACGAGGAGGATATATAGGAAGGGAAAAAGGAGAGGGGGAAATCACTTCCTAATTTCCTAAATGGCAACACATAGAAATCTTTTACAAGCTCTAGGAGGTCTTGCCTTTGGTTTATTACAAAAAAAGAACACAACAGCATCCTTCCCTCCGAGGAATCTTCTCTTCCTCACAATTCTCACCATCCTCTCCTTCCCTGTTGTCTATCAATCATCAATATTTGTTTCTTTCAAACCTTATCTTAACCAGCCCCAACAATGGCAGCTGCTGCTCTTCTCCCCTGAACACCACCAACCCTTGACTTCCCCAAAACCCACCTTCCCCGGTTCAGGACAGGATGGCCTCCTGCACCTTTATTCTCCCCCTTGGCCTCCTGTCTTTCATCATCGTAGCCAACACAGTATCATCATTACCCTCCTCTTCTGGAGGAATCCGCCTCGGTGTTATCCGAAAACCATCTGCTGATGTCCCTGTCTTCAGAGAGGCTCCAGCTTTTCGTAATGGGGATTCCTGTGGGCCACTTAGAATCCACATTGTCATGACTCTTGATGCCAATTACCTTAGAGGCACCATGGCTGCTATTTTCTCTATCCTTCGACATTCTACTTGCCCTGAAAACATGGAGTTCCATTTTCTCTGGGCACGTTTTGACCGTGAGGTCTTCTCTAGCATCAAATCCACCTTCCCTTACCTTAACTTCAAATTTTACCGGTTTGACTCCAACCGTGTTCGCGGAAAGATCTCTAAATCCATCCGTCAATCCCTGGACCAACCTTTAAACTATGCTAGAATTTACCTTGCTGACATTATCCCATCCAACGTTAAACGTGTTATTTATCTTGACTCTGATCTTCTTCTTGTTGATGATATTGCAAAATTGTGGGAGGTTGATTTAGAGGACAGGGTTTTGGCAGCTCCGGAATATTGTCATGCAAATTTCACCTACTATTTCTCCAACCTATTTTGGCTCGATCCTGTTTTGGCCAGGACTTTTCATGGAAGAAGGCCTTGTTATTTTAACACTGGAGTTATGGTTGTGGATGTGGAAAAGTGGAGGCAAGTACAGCTTACACAAAAGGTTGAAGGGTGGATGACAGTGCAAAAGCAGAAGAGAATCTACCACTTGGGTTCATTGCCGCCATTTCTATTGGTTTTGGCTGGGAACATAAAAGGGGTTGATCATCGATGGAACCAGCATGGGTTAGGGGGTGACAACATGGAAGGAAAGTGTAGAAGTCTGCACCCAGGACCTATTAGTTTGCTTCATTGGAGTGGGAAAGGGAAACCTTGGTTACGGCTTGACTCGAGGAAACCTTGCATTGTGGATCATCTTTGGGCTCCATACGATCTTTATCGCTCATCGTTGCATGTTCTTGAAGAATGAGGATGGAGACACTTTTGGAAAAGGAAGGGATTGGTGGTTTAGGAGAGCACACATTAATGGCTGACAAACCAAAGTTTTAAAAGAGCTTGTAAAAAATATTTTTTTTCTTCCCGTTCTTTCGTATCCTCTTTTATTTTACTTTAAAAAACATTAGAAATACAAACATTTTTCACTTTTCTGTCGAGATCGTCTGACGAAAAACCCTGACGAAAGCTCTGTTGTAAGAGGCGGAAAAGAGAATCCATAAGGGTTTGAATGTTTTGACTCTACTACTGCTTACCAGCATGGACTCTTGAAGCTATCTTCATCAATCGATTCCATTGCATATAGCTTGAGGCAAGATCTTGAGTTCCTTGTGAAATGGACAATCACACGATGATGGAGGCTGTGCAAAATTTTCTGTGTCCCTCTAAACAACTTTCTAAATACTACATATTTATTTCTGAATCCAGTTTAGTTTCATTTATTCTTTAGTTTTTTTTTACAACTTGTGAAACCCAGCCCTTCTGTTGTAGAAAGTTTACGATCTCGTCTGCTCAATATAAATTGGTAGATCCACTATGCTTGTCATTACAATGTGTTGTCTTAATCTTGGATTTGGGGAATCGCTGACTTTTTTCGTGCATTGAATTAAACAAGATAATGCATATTAAAAATAAAAAAAAATAAAAAATATTATTTAATATATTTTTAATTGAAAAATATCTTATTTTACAATATTAAATACACTAAATTTTAATAAAATTTATGATAAAACTGAGTAAAAAACAATAATTTAATTTGAATCAGATTGATACCAAAACAACTTGACCCGAATGAGTAAGTATTTTTTATATAATTATTTTACTTAAAGGATAATAAACATAACTTCAAACTTATATAAATTTAATTTGAAATATATATTTATATTGTATAGATATATATGTAAAATAATTAATTTTTTTAATACAATATGACAGTGTGTGTATATATATAATATTTTATGGATACTTGAAAATTAATGAATATTTTATAAATATATATATATTTTAATAAATAATAAATAAAATATGAATATTAAAAGATATAACCGTGGATATCCTCTGCTATTCCTAATATGTTTAACCAAACATTATTCTAACAAAGCAACATGTTAAAATAAAATCATTACACTTAAGAGGAACTGGCTTATGAACTTTAATGAATCTATAAACACCATGGTGCAAATTCACCTCGAACTGGTCCACCCGTGAAAAGATTAGGGTTTTTATTGGTTCCAGGCTTCTATTTTTCTTCGGATGAATGCATCTGATTTCTCATTGATATTTGCGGCCACGCTTATGGGATGCCTTGGGAGCACCTCTTCGGGCTCCTCTCTTGCTGGTGTCAAATTTTCACTGATTATGTCCTTACCTTTCCTAGCTCTATCTTCCTCCTTGCTGTCCTGTATGCTGTCAAGCTTTTTTGGACCTTTTTCTCGAGCCATGGTGCTCATATTCGGCTCTGTCTCTTGTTGGGTTTTCCCTCGAGCAGTAATACCATTAGCAGCACCATTCAATTGAACTAGGGGAAGCTCTTCCTTGTCATGGGGTGGCTCAGTGACTTTCTTCCTTTTCTGTATAGCTAGCTTGTCATCAGGGAGCTGACCCTTTCCTGATAAAGAGATGGGAATGCTCTCACCGTTCTTCATTTTCGGCTGATCACCATCATCAGTTCTCTGGCTACCTTTTGTTGATTCATGGGCCGAAAACCCAAGTTTGTCGACAGGCGTCCAATGTTCCAATTCTTCTTCGGTTTGCTTGAAGTGAACCTGAATTTCAGATCCTGAACCAGTATCTTTTGACCTTTCTTGACCCTGATGGTGCAGCTTTTCTTCTCCATTTGTTGTTTTAAGGATCAAGGGTACTTCTTGTTCGCCCACTCCATTCCTCAAAGAGTCATCTACAGATACCTTAGTTGAGCTACGAGGCACTGGATCGGCATGGCCTAAAGTGATGCTCTTAAGGGGACAAACAATAAGGTTGTTCATGAAGAAGTTGAAGAGCCTCTGGCAAATTCCAAAGGACTGAAAGTAGTTGTCATTTTTCTTCATTTTTCTGCCAAAAACATTAAAGAAAAAAAGAAGGAACAGCTGTGGATGGTTACTTAAGAGGGGACATGGGGAGACAGTATATGCATATGAACAATTGGTTAACTTGTGTTGTTCTATCCTTGGACAGTAGGGTAACAGAAGGAAGGAATGTGAATTTGATGGAAGCATCCTTTGCTCTTTTAAACTTAAAAAGGGTGTCATTTCTCCGGTAAAAAGCATTGCAAAAGCAGAGAGCAAGAATATCATAGACAAATCTTATTGATTCCATGCATTGCAAAGGGAAATGGAATCCTACTTTGCTTGAAGTTTCTGATATTCCCAACTCAGTAAGAGCATGATTCACGCGAAACCATAACCTATATCAATATGGGCCACAGCCAGCAAATTTAATTCAAATGCCTAACATCCTTTGGACAGCCTGATAATCTATCTAGTAAGTGGTTAATGTGGTGAAATGGAACTCCATGCAGTTGGCTATGGCTGGTGATTTATTGCAGGAGGCAAGACTGAAGTTGAATTTTTTTTTTATCACATCAACAACCGCAATCAAATCAATGCCAGCTTTTATTTTCCAATTAATCACAAGGAGTATCGATCAGCACCGAATTGGATATGCATCCAAGAGGAATAATTCAAATAATGCTAGCTCATTTAGTCAAGTGGGACACCATGTATATGATAAGCAAAAGTTGATACTTGAACATGAATTCATTGGAAATAGGGAGCAAAAACTGCCAAAACTTCCTTGTATACAGGTTTCTTGAAATCCACCACCTGCATGAAAATGAGAGGTGAAAAGGAACCGATCAATAACAAAATCAGAATACCGAATTTAACTGATTAGAACATATAAGAAATAGCAAGACAGTAACATCTACCCTGTCAATTATTTGTTCTGGTGACATCCATGACCACTCGCCAAACTCAGGTTTTTCTGTGCCATCACCCAATAGATTGATCTCTTCCTCATTCCCAGTGAATTTAAGGAGAAACCTGTTTGTTTGCAGTTGCGAAAATGTGATTAATCTGGATGTAGAAAGAGCCAGGAAATAAACTGGGTTGTTGGTCACTTTTGGCAACAAAAATTACAGCTGTAACAATGTCGACTAAAAGTTCTTGGCCAAGGTTTGATTGGTTCAGACGTGTCAGAGACCACAATGGCCTAGGCAGTGTAGAATTATTCTTACTAAATGTGGGCTATTTATTTGCTCACCACTTCTGTGCTTGACCTTTCCAGTCAGATCCCCATTGATGTTTAAGTTTTTCCCTGACTTCTGGTGGGAAGTCATATGTCAACCAAGAAGGCGTCTGAAAATTCAATCAAGTTAGTAAACCTACCACTGAATGCTCAACAAGAAACAGTAGCCACTCCCTAAGTAATTTGAACAGAAACATGCAGAGTCGGGAATGGATGCAAAGGCTGAAAACAGGAAGTATATTAGCTCCAACAAAGGCATGGTTGATCGATCTGCAGTGACAGCTAATGTGAGAAACAAATACAAATTGCATAGATCTCGAACCGTGTCCATCAATTCTTACAAGGCTATCCCATGGTATAACAATTTACAAAGCAAATCACTAGAGTGCACATTATAATCAAGAATCCAGATTGAGACTAAGCATTCACGATAACTAAATCCACGTCCACTTTCATGAATCAGACCCCCCTCATTCAGAGGCATTGACAACATGGCTGAATAATACTTGGGTGGGAATGTTTTTCTCACTAGATCTTGCTACTGATGATTGCATATCTGTGCAGTGTACAGCACGTGAACAACCATAAGACACCAGGCTTAAGTTTTACTCAAAAAAATCAATAGTGCCATGGAAGATAACAAGTTTAAACCTAACATGTTGGCTAACAATTAAAAAAAAAAACTTTTAGAAATCTCAAAGCCAGCGTAAATCAGACAAAAAGTTGGTAAATTTCAATAGTTTTTATTAGTTTCAACTTTCAAAGAAGGACTACATTTTCTCCTCCAAAGATTTGCTTAAGATAAGCTAATCAATTCCTCAAGGCTTAAAGACCAAAAAACAGGGAAATAAAAAAGGACATAAAAAGCCAAACCTCAGCAAGGACTTCCGCCGAGCTAACCCCTGTTTCTTCTTTTAGTTCCCTGATAGCTGCAACTTTCGGATCTTCACTCTCATCAATACCACCCTATTTCACACAGTCACACAAAACACCATTAACAACCTGCATCCACAAAGAAAATTCTGAAGGGGAAAAAAAAAAAAACTAACTTCATATACATTATTGTACCACAAAATAAAATCTTTCACTAATCATTACAATAATATAGACAGCTTCAACTTTCGAACTAACATGACAAATCACTAACATAAGACTCCTGTCAGCATTAATTTGTACAACATAGTTAACTAATATTAAATAATCCTTAACACTGTAATAGACATAACTCTACAATCTTCAATAGATGAAAAGAAAAAACAACTGGGCCATCTTTATTTTCAAAGAAAACTAATCAAACTATACATGGGTTTCAAAAACTAAATAAAACCCATTAAACAAAAAGCAATTCTGAATTTACCTGTGGCATTTGCCAAGCATCAGGTAAATCCAACCTTGAAGCAGCAAAAATCTACAGAGTCCACACACAATAAGATTATAAAGTCATAAGCATGTAAAGAATTATAGCTAAATTTTCACTTAACCAACCTTCTTTGATGGATTGATCAGGCAAATGCCAACATTTTTTCTGTAACCTTCAGAAAGTGATTCCATTGATGATGTACAGCGAGGTCTCGGGCTTCGATGAAGGAGTGGCAGCTTAGTAGATTTAGAGAACTTAGAAGGGTAGTTTGGGAAGCGACGGGTGGATGTATAGAGAACCTGATGCTGGAGAGGACGACGAAGAAGTGTGGGATAAACAGAACGGCAAATGGCCATTTCTTGGGCTTCCATGTTTTTCTTGGGACAGTATATTTATTAATGCGGTAATGGTTATTTAAAAATATATTAAAATAATTTTTTTATTTTTTAAAATTTATTTTTAACATTAAAAAATAAAAAAAATAAAAAACTCAAGCTATAAATTAGGAGGATTATCAATCTTAGTTAATGATTTAAAAAAAATAAATGAATTTAATAAAAAATAGATTGCCACCGTTGTTATCAAAATTGGTATGAGATTAACTATAAAATGCCTTAATTATTGAATTAACTCGTGGATAATAATTAACTTATATTAATATTTTTATTAAAATAATTTTATTTTAAATTCTGGAAATTTTTGGTGATATCTAATTGAGTATGATCGAGCCACTAATAACTTGCAGATAATTTCTCGATTATACTTTTACATACACAAATATATGAAACATATATTTTGATATGCTAGTTCTTGAAAAAAATAAGATACAATATGTCATGAATGCATTATTAAAATATAATTCTAACATTTAATTATTTTAGATAATAAATAAATAAATAAATAAAAAGTAACGTATAAGTATAAAAAGTAATAAAACCAAGTGCCAGGAAATGATAGCAAGAATGTTCAAATCACTTGTTTCGATCTTCTTCCGTATCTTTAATTAAAGGATGTGTTTATTTTTATGGTAATTTATGTTATTTGTCCAATTATAAAAAAATATTAGGTAATTAAATACTTTTTTTTCTGCACTATATCCTACATATAATTATTTTTCAAATCTTATTTTTATAAAAATTAAAATAAATTATTTTTGGTCACTGCAATTCTTTCCTTTTTTATAATTTTTTTAATTTTAATATATTGATATTAAAATAAAATAAAATCTAAAAAATATTATTTTAATTCATTTTTAATTAAAAATTACTTTACACCCATGATATCAAACACATGAACTATAAGAGTTTATGGCTTTATACTGTCCTATAATAAAATTTGATTAAAATATATTTATTTATTGTGTAATCCTAGTCCAAAAATACCATGTCCATTATGAAATAACAAAAAAAATCCCTTAAAACAACTCATGGTGAATAGAAAGTTATACCATGTTATATATCTATTTTTTTTATTCAATTGCGAGATTTTATTTTTTTAGTTTATTCATTAATCAATATTAAATTATATATTCTTCATATTACTCTGTATATTCATAAAAAAATATATTTTTTCAAATATTGACTTTAAGTTTGAAACAATCATAATCCCTTTTTTCTTCCTTTTTTATTTTGGTACCTTGTTTTTAAATCTTTGTTTTTTCTCAATAAATTTGCTTTAATTGATCATCAATATAAGCCAATAAATTAGGTGTAGTTGATAAAAAATTATAAGGGCAAAAGGAATCATTATGGCAATTCATAATGATTTATTTATATATGAATAGTAGTGTAATGAATAATGCACACCATGCCTTTTACAATATAGTTAATTTGAGATGCCACCAAAAAAGAGAGAAAAAACAAACATTACGGCCCTAAAATCAATGCCATAAAATATTTAAATGTAAGATCCTTAATTACTTATCTTAAAAATATTTTCAACTAGTTTGTTTTATCAATGTCTTAATTCGGCAAAAATCATGACAAGTTATAGAATTTAACTAGTCATTTAACTCATGCTTTACTATGGGTTGTAATTTTTTTTTAAATATCAGATATATAGGTTGCTTTAATATGTTTTTTACAAAAAAAATTCAAAATGTAAATTAAAAAATCTATGCAAGCATCTAATTAAATAAATTAATAACCATTTATGTAAATAAAAAATCACTAACAATAACCAAGAAAAAAACAAAAAAAATTAAGATATGAATGCAGATCAAGATATTCAATCACATTAAATGAGACATTTATTTGATTGTGTTTACTGAATTTATTCATTTATATAAATAAAGGATAAATTCACACCCTAAAAAACTCATGACTTAAAAGATAAATACAAATAAAACTAACCAAATAAACTCATGTCATAAAAATATTATCCAAGGCCAAACACATCA
>Ga0307515_10010817_pt1 | contig 17411 bp, 2 predicted proteins | sample 17_EM_MG_FD_194513 | JGI IMG/M metagenome (GOLD analysis project Ga0307515, IMG submission 194513) | Populus trichocarpa ectomycorrhiza microbial communities from riparian zone in the Pacific Northwest, United States - 17_EM | ecosystem: Host-associated > Plants > Roots > Unclassified | place...
TTAGCTAAAGGTCTAAATATCCTTAACTTCTAATAAAAGCTTTAACTTACTACCAAATCTTACCGCCAAGACAGCGAGCTGCCAGCTAGCTGCAGTTTTATAGCTGACTGACTGTCACAACTCTATAGGCTCGCTGACTGCTTACGTTATCAGCCTCTTGGCAGCGAAGCTGACAGCGTAGCTGGCTCTTGGACACACTGCAGTAGAACTTAGTAGATAGTTATAGTGGAACTTAGTAGACACTTAGTAGACAGTTACAGTAGAACTTAGTGGACAGTTACGGTGGAAATTAGTAGATAGTTACAGTGGAACTTAGTAGACAGTTACGGCAGAACTTAGTAGACAGTTGCGGCGGAACTTAGTGGACAGTTGCGGTAGAAATCGGTAGACAGTTATGGTAGAACTCGGTAAACAGTTACGGTGGAAATTAGTAGACAGTTGTAGTAGAACTCAGTGGATAGTGGAACTCAGTGGACAGTTACAGTGGAACTTAGTAGACAGCTGCGGTAGAGCTTAGCAAATAGCTATAGTTATGTAACTTAAAGATTATAATAAAAACCACACTGGGCCGTTATATAACGTAAGTGGCGGAAATTGCCAGAATTAGCTTAATATACGGCAAAATTAAAGCCTAGGCCCTAGGCAACCTATTAAGAATGGATAAAGTTTAGATCTCAATCCAGATCCAATGGATTTAATGGATTTGGATTTAGATCTAGATCCAATCCATCCATCTCTTACACTACTACCTCCTTATAGAGAGCTCTTACTTCTTTAACTAGTCCTTTTAGAACATCTTTTATCTTTTCTTTTCCTTTTATAAAGGGATTTTCTCCTACTAGGACACTACGTGTATAGTCCTCTAGCTATTTATCTTATTCCTTTTTTTCTTCTTCTAGCCCTTTATAGGCCTGGGTTAGGCTATCTAGAGCCTTTTATAGGTATTATTCTAGAGAAAGGGGAGAGAAAGATATACTAGGTATACCAGCCGTAAAAGTTATTAGTTTAGTTATCCTTTTTACAGGTTTTTGGTTTTCTTTTTCAGTAAAAGACTAAGGATATCCTCTTTTTTCTCCTGTCCTAAATAGGCTAGGAGAAGGAAAAGGGCCAGAAAAAGTGAATATAGATATAAACTTATTATCACTTATTTCTATAGGAGGTTTCTTTTTAGGCCTATTGGGCCTTGGCATTGTGTCTCTTATAGGGGGGTTTTCCTAGTTTTTATTATTCTTATACCCTTTCTCCTTACTAATTTTACTAGAAGATTTCTAGGGAGATTAGGCTAAGAGGTAATAGGGAAACTAGCCCCTATTTTATAGTTTTGGTATTAGTGGTATTAGTGGTATTAATAATAGTAATAGTAGTTTTAGTGTTCCTGTCCGTGCCTCGCTTATAAGCTAGGGCCACCCTTAAAGAAATTTTTCTATTAGGAGAAAGGGGGTAAAACGACAAATAAATCCACCTCCAGCTCGCTAGGCAGTAGGAATTAGGTCTTAAAAGTTAAAAAAAATTAATTGTTTTTGATGGTAAGATGGGTATACGTAAGTTTTAAAGTATGGCGCTAGCTTTTAGTAAGGTTGTATATATAGTAAAGGGTAGCGGGATACCCTAGCCTTATAGCTAAAGCGTAGGTAAAAAGCTAGCGCCGCTACTAAAATATAGCCTACGCTAAAGTAAAGCAGAGAATATCCTAAGGGATTAAAGAATAAGCTAACGCTTATAGTAAGAACTGCGGTATATATATAGGGTAAAGCCTATTTTATATAAACCATACTCTAACGTAATCTAGCTATGCTAGCGACTTATAGGTAACTTATAAGTGGGACTATAGTATATACTAGCAATAAAGCTTAATTTAAAAAGCACCTTTCCTAAACCTAGTCCGTTACTCTATACTAGCTTAGCAGACTATTTATATATTAGAGAATAGGCCTATTTATAACTAAGGTTTATTTAACCGAGGTTTACAACCTACTAGTAACCCGCTAGTGGTAACCTATTCTAATAACTTATACTATTCTACGTATATACTATATAAATAGTATATAAGGCTAAATTATAGGTTAGTAGCGGATTTAATAGGTATATAGCCTTACCGTCCTAAATCTGGCCATATATAAGTAAACTATAACCTACCCGTAAAGTATATACAGCGCTATACCGGTATAGTATAAGGCTGAAACAGGGTTAGCGGCGGATTTAATAGGTATATAGCCTTACCGTCTATAAATCTGGTTATATATAAATAACCTATAACTAACCCGTAAGGTACTAGCAACCTAGCTATATAAGTAAGCTTTTGGAATATTTCTAGTCTAATAAATTTAGGCAATAGTATTAAGCTCTAACTAGCTCTACTTATTAAATAAACTAATTAGCATTTCCTATACCAGGTATATAAAATTGCTATTAGCTTAGTTAAATATAGGGGAGTCTTAGCAAGGCAAATCTAACCAATTAGATAACTTTAACCGCTAGTTAAAGTTCCTTAATATCTTCGCGCCGTGTATATATACTACTTATCTCTCTATACACAAAATTAAGACGCTCTTTCCCCTTATTAAGGGTTTTTATAGGGTTTTATTAAGGCTTAAGTATATAAAGAATTAGGGACAATCCTTTTAAAGGAGGGGGGGGATTATTAGGTAAAACCTAAGTAGATAGTTATATAGCTATAAGGTATAGGCAACCCTAGGGCGACCTAAGGGTAACTTACCTGTAAGGCATGTGCGCTATACGTGCTTAGGGAAACCCCTTCCTACCTCGTATATAGACTCCTCCTTTTTCCCTTAAGGATTCGTCTCTATCTATATAATATACCCTATTGTTCTATTATTGGACTCTCTATCTACATCTTTACCTTATAACTTATATATATTAAAGAACAAAATAAGTATAATATACCCTCTTCTTAGCCTCTAAAAGTGCTTTAGAAGATAGATACCCTTTAGGCGTGTTTTATTATAAATATTTAAACTCTTAACTATAAAACTTTTATTATAAGTAAATTACGGTAGAGGACTAGGAAAGAATACGTAAATTATAAAAAAAAGTATAATATATCTAAGCTATAATATAGACGTTACGGACTCTTATATATTTCCTTAGCGATTTAATAGAATTAAATTAAGATAATATTAAATAAAGAGATATAAATACGTAAAATATTTATTTATCTTATCTATTCTTATTAACGTAGATATAGGCTTTATAATAGTATTTATTATATATTTTAGCACTAAATTGCCTATATAAAGCAGAGTGCTAATTATAAGCTATATCTTTATATTATAAAGTACACGGTTAGTATCTAATATATCCTAACTATATTACTACTATAACTAAGCTAACGTAATCTACAAGCTAGTGGCCTATATAAGTAAGTGGCCCACCCCACCCAACACATAACGCATTATTTAATAACTACCTAAATAACAGCACAATAATAGTAAGAGGCCCTTTTTCGAGAGGGCAGAGTTGACCTAGGTGTTTAAGCCTATAAGCTAGGCCAAATTATATCCTTATAAGGTGTTAAGAGGGCATATAACATGTCCCAAAAGATAGTTAAGTAACGCGTTAGTCGTATTAGACCGTAGCGCGGTTTTACTACCTTAAATTGCCGTCTTATACCAATATAAGAAGAGAGTCTTAAGTAGTGGATTCTATTAATAGATTAACGTAGTATACCGCCTAGGATTATAACTATATAGTAGATAGCTAGTATTCTAGCTACTTAATACACTAGACAGACTAGCCTTATTACTATTAGCCAGAACTAGATACGAAATTTTATTAACTGCTAAAACGATCTAAAATCTAAATATAATTATAAGTATAACTATTAGTAGGCAAAATATAAGGATCCTATGCTTATTTAAGCCTAGTTTAAACGCGTTTAAAATATAAAAATATAGTATAGGATTCTAGATAAGAATATTTAGAATTTTAATAAAACCAGCTACTAAATAGGTATTATTATAACTATAAAAGTTGTTACTGGAACTAATAGGGCTGGCTAGCCTAGAACTATATAGCCAGGCAATTAAGAATAGGTTATAATTATTAAATATATTAATGCCCTAGGGATCGCAATTCCACCACTTATTATCTTTAAGATAGTAATATACTAGGCTGCCTAGTATAAGAATAATATTATACTATACAACTGGTTAATTAGTGTTAGTAATAATAGCTAAATAATAAATATAATTGGCCTAATCTAGCTAATAGAGGTATTCCACAAGCATACAAAGGATCGCACTATTGGCGCGCATCGGCTGCTAGTATTAGATGGCTATAACAGCCATATATTGCCCAAATTTAATCGGTTCTGCCTAGATTACCAAATAGTCGTCCTTTATATACCGGCGTATTTATTACATCTACTGCAGCTACTAAACGTAGGCTATTTCTTAGTACTAAAGCAGGCCTACGGGCACCTCGTTAGCAGATTATAAGTTATGGCGTTAACTATATTAATAAACGCGAATTCCTACCTATATATAGGCAGGATTTGCAGCTACTGGCCTAGTCCCGTACGATCTAGATCGCGTACTATTACTACTATATACTAAATATTAGACACCATTACCTTAACTTCCGCAATTAGATATATTCTAGGCAGCTAAAACACCCTATAATATTGCTAAGCTATAGAAGCAAACGGACCTGCTAAAGCGCTATCTTAAACAACACACGTATAGCCTACTAAGTCTAACAGAAAAAGCCCTTACTTAGCTTATTAAGGGTTACGAAATAGTAATATTAAGCGCTGTCCTACTTGCAACCGAAAATTAAAAGCTATATATAAAAAACCAGCGCTAAAAACGGAAGAGGGTAACTAGGCGCACGTATATAACTAGGGGGGTATTTTATTAGGAGCAGAAGGGCTATCTCGTACACAAGCTGCCCAGAAGGGGGTAGTAGAGGTAGTGGCTAAGCGACCGTAATGGGCAGTACGTAAGTGTAGTATATACAAATTAACGGAACACGCAGCACGTACGTGCCCTAGACGGCAGTCAGCTAGCTAGTAAATAGCTACACTAAATACAGTTATTTATAGTTAACTAATTGCCTTATTTTACGATTGCGTATTTAGTAAGGTGGGCTACTTACTTATATAGGCTACTAGCTTATAGATTACGTTATAACTAGTTACTTATAAATAGACCCGTAGTAAGTATATACTATACTAAGGGAAGTTAAATATAGAACTATAAAAAACACTACTAAAAGTCTCTTTCTTTAGTTTTAAGATGCTTATTAACAGATTTAAAAGATTTACTTAATTAAGGCTATTAGGGTACTCTAGAAACCTATATAGCGGTAAAATATAAAAAGAAAAGATTAGATAATTACGATAGGTCATTATAATAAGTATATAACTATAATATAACATTACAACACAATGCAACCGCCTGATAAAGAAACCTTCAAAACCAGCCTAATAGAGCTTCTACAAGCTCCAAAGGACTATAGAAACTCTCCCAATCAATACCATATACCCTAATTCGGCGTTAGTGGAGGTATACGTAGTGCTTTCCAGTATGCAGCCCCTGAAGCCGGATCACAACAAATAAATAAACCTCCCCCCCTAACCCTAACGACCCCAATTAAACAACGCGCCCTTTAGGAACGCGTCCTATAGACTATAGAAGCGGTAGAACAAACCCAGCAGGCACTATAGAAACGATCTTTTAATGCAAACGAGGAGCATACTACCATGCTCTCCTTCCTCACTACCGCAATTACGACCCTCTGGGCAGCTTTTACCACGTTAGCGGGGCTTATCTAGACCTAAGGAAATTAGGAATAATACGCCTAAGATATAAAGGCAATCCGGACAGATATTGGCGCCCTCTAAAGGGCAGCAACGATAGCTATAAAGAGCGGACCGGCGTCTATAGGTCCGCAGTTATACGCACATGTTACTGCCACTATACCCTTAATGCCCCAAGCTATAAGACAAGCTACTTATAGGCCTACAGAAGTAAACAAGATTACAATTCGTATAGGCGACGCTACTAACCGCAAGGAGGCCTCAAAATAGAACAGCTAAGCCCTAGTGTATAAGCTCTAGGCCATAGAACTCCCAGACACCTATAGGATATAGGCCGTAAAGAAGCTACAGAGTGGCAATATTAGGGCGTACGTTATGGACAAAGACGTAAGAAATAGGCTGCTATAAGAAACGGAGTGGATAAAGGTCCTAGGGCGCTCTACTATACCAGCCGTACCGCTAGTGCTAGTAGAGGTCTACGCGGTACCTATAAGCCTCGCTATCTAGGGCCTAGAGGCTAAGTAGATAATAGAGGACATAATAAAGCAGAACTCTACTATAGCGGGGCTTATAGTAGAGAGGCTAGCGTGGAAAAGGCCAGGAAGAGTCCGGATAAGAAAAAAGGTTAAATCATTGCTTATTATAGGCGTATAGTTAGAAGAGGTAGTAAATGCGCTATTTAATCAAGGCCTCTTCCTAGGAGGAGACCACTACCTAATTATGAGATATAAGACGACGTTTTTAGTAACGCAGTGTTTTAATTACTAGGGCTTTAACCATATAGCCAAGAGCTACAGGAGGGAGGCTAGATGCGGACGCTGCGCCAGGTAGTATAATACTAGCGATTGCATAGGAGATTTACCTAAGAAGTGTATTAACTATAAGGCAGACTACGAGGCATAAAGTGGGGCGTGTAGTGTTAAGCGGACGTAGTAGGAGAAGGCCGCAGTAACTAGGGCCTTTACTTTAACACACTACGCTAGCGCCTATAAGGCGCCTGCGAGTGGATAGCAACCATAATTACAATATAAAATTACTACTAAAGAGGCCTTGTAACGAGCTAAGAAAAGAAAGCTAAAAGAGACGGCTACGCGGGAGAGCTCTGTATAGGCGGAGGAAGGCCCTTAGAAGGTCGGCCGACTATAGATTATTAACTACTTTAGGAGGGAAAGGGGCCAGAGGACCCTCCAATTAACACTCTAAATAGCGCTAAATGGTAGTATATATGCCCTAATTTAAGTCTTAGTAACCTAGGAGCCCCTACTAAGTATAGAGCTTAACGTAGAGATGGAAGCAGAAGCCTAGATCTGGAGAGAGGCAACTATAGGTACTATAACCACACTATAAGAGAAGGCCAGCATAGATCTATTATATTAGGATACTAGAAACCGCTTACAATTATATAATATAATACTAACAATAGTAGGAATGGCGTACTGCTCTAATTTCTACGGGAGGTAGAGCAGGCGGACCCCTAGCTAGATATACTGGCCATCTAGAAGCCATAGCGCAGTAATTAAGGAAATATAATATATACTATAAAGTCTTACTACCTAGTATACGCGGGAGTCAGCAATATAAGGGTCTGTTTCTACGTAAATAAGGCTATTAATATAAATAAATAGGCGCCTACGCACTACTTAGCGGACGCGTGCATAATTAAGCTGGAGGGCCGCGAGCGGACTATCCAGATTTATAACATCTATAACCCCTAATAGACGAACAGTAGCCTCCATATATTACCGGAGCTGCTAAGGGTTAAAGGAGAATATATATTATTAGGAGATTTCAATTTATACTACTCTTTCTAGGGGGGTGTAGTAGTAATGAGCGTAGACGACGCGGCGGATAACCTTATTCGCGCTATAAAGGCAGCTAGCCTAAGCCTAGCCACTAAGGCGGGCACGGAGACGTAGGCAAAGGGTATGTTAAGGAGCACGCTAGATCTAGTGTTTACCTCCCTATAGATTACTAATAGGCTGCTATAGAGTTAAAGGTAGGACCGCTAGTATATAGGGTCTAACTATTTTCCTATTACTATGGAGGTAGACGCGGAGGCGTTAGAGGGGCCTTTACTACCTAGGAGACCGCTATAAAAGAAGGCTAATTGGAAGGTAGTATAGAGTGAGCTAAAAGGCCGGCTATAGCCTTTATATAGTCTCCCGTGCAATATAAGAGATAACCTAAACGTACTAGCGGGGGCTATATACCAGGCTATTAAGAATACTATAGTAAAGATAGTACCTAGCATGCGGCCCTCGCCGTAAGCCTCTAAAGCGTAGTTAGAGGAATATATGGAGGTAGTAAAGGAAACCTAGCAGGCCTCCTAGACGTAAAAGGCCTCCCGGTTAGTACCTAACTAGATTAAATATAGAGCTGTATATAATAAGAAGAAAAGGGTAATTAGGTAAGAGGCTAATAGGCTATAGAGGTAGACTGTTAAGAAGCTAATAGACGACTAAAAGGGAGTGTGGAGAATGGTAAAATAGGCATATATAGCGGACGGGAAGCCAAAGGCCCTACTATAGTTTCCCCCTATTAGTAGGCTAGGAGAGGAAATCCTACACTATAGTAATAAAAAGAAGGCTACTATTCTTGTAGAGCAGTTTTTCCTACTGCCTATAGAGGCGGACCTTAGTAATATATTAGGGTTTATGTACCTAGAGCCGCAAACTATAAAGAAAGAAGTAGAAGAGGAGGATATTATTATAGCTCTAAAGGGGCTTGCCCCTAATAAGGCCCTAGGCCTAAAGAAGATTACTAATCGATTTCTTAAGATGTGCGGAGAGTAACTAGCCCTAGTGCTAGCTAAGCTCTTTAGTAGCTATATAGCAATTAGATATTACCTAAAGCCGTTTAAAGACTCTATTATAGTAGTTCTTTAGAAATTATAAAAGCCGTTTTATACTACAGCAAAGGCCTACTAGCTAATTGCGCTGCTTAATACTATTAGGAAGCTACTTAAGAGAATAGTAGCTGGCTAACTATTTAAAATTGCGGAAGAAACAAATATGCTACTAGCTAGCCAGATAGGAGTAAGGCTGGGGCGCTTAATATAAATAGTACTAGAGCTACTAACCTAGTAGGTGTATATAGTGTAGAGAAGTAACCTAAACCTAGTAGTCTTATTGCTTAGCCTTAATATTTTTAGGGCCTTTAACCAAGTCTCCTATAAAAGAATAATCTATAATATAAAGGCCCAGGCAGTGCCCTACTAGATAGTATAGTTTATAAAGTCCTTCCTTAAAAACTAAATAATAAGGCTCTTAATTAGGAGCTATATAGCGTAAATAATATAGATAAACACGGGTATACCCTAAGGCTTAGCACTATCGCTAATTTTATTTCTCTTCTTTGCCTATACGCTCCTGCTAGAGCTATAAGGGGGTACCACTATAGCGTTCGGTTTTGTTAACGACTTTAATATACTAATATATAGTAAAACCACGGAAGAGAACTGTAAAGCCCTAAAAAGGGTATATAAAGTATATATAACGTAGGCACGCTAGCACAGGGTAGTATTTGCCCCTAAAAAGTATTACCTTATCCACTTTATAAGGAGCTATAAGAAGTTTAATATAAAGGCTATAGTTAATATACGCGGCTTTACGGAGGGCCTAGTTAGTAACCTACGCGTGCTAAGGGTGCAGGTTGACTTAAAGCTTAAATGGGGGCCGTATATTAACATTATTAAGGTAAAGATGGTTACCTAAATAGCCGCACTAACCCGGCTTACGGCCTCTATATAGGGCGCCTCCTTCTAGAAGGCGAGGACGATATACTCCACTATAGTCTAGCCGGCAATCTTATATAGATATAGTACCTAGTACTTATTACTAGAGTGGATAAAGCCTAAGGAGATAAGTAAAGCTAAGCTGCGCTAGCTGGACGTAGTATAGAACCTATACCTTTGTACTATTATAGGGGCGTATAAATTAACGCTAATAGTAGTACTAGAGTATGAGACAGGGTTCCCGCCGCTTTAGATATACCTAGAGGAGCTAGCTATAGCCTACGCGGAGTAGGGGTATAAGCTTACACTTATACGTATATATACACTTGTGTACATACACGGTATACACGTGTATTCTGGAGGCTTACACCGTGTATTGCACGGGCTATATGCTTAGTAAACAGTGTAATGAAGAATCTTTCCTTTGGATGGCTCGCCCATAGCAAATTACTAGAGTAGAGCATCTATATACAATAACGTCCATTGCACTCTTTCTTTAAGCTATATACTCGCCTTTATTACGAGTCTTAGCATAGTGTTTTAAGCCTTACTTTTTAATTATTTAACTACGGACTACCGTCACTAAATAGGAGGCTCTACAGCTGATTTATGCTAGAAGGAGGTTGCTACCTATAAGCTCCCTAGTAAAACCTACCTAAAGGTTATATGTATTCACTACCAGAAGATATAGCACTTAAATAGCCGTTAGAAAGTCGTTACCTATCTAAAGAAGTGCTAAGAACTACCTTAACGCCTATATTCTGAATATTAACTATATCTATTAGAGGCTCTAGAGAGCGCTTTAAAGCCCGATTACAAGTAACTGCGTAAAGGGACTTAGCACGATAGCATTAAGATAGTAAAGGCAGCTGTACTTAATAAGCTCCTTACTAAGTTCTTCTTTAGTGCTAGAATTACTTTAAGTTTAGTAAGTAGCCGCTTAGTTAATATTTTAGTTACTTATTAATTATCCTAGGTTAAGAATAAGCTATTCCTTAAGTTCCTCCATTAAATCCGACCTGCCTATAAGCCTCCCTTACGCTACTAGCTAGCTAATCCTCTTCTTAATCAAATATATAAGAAACTTAAGGCTAGAATAAACGGTCTAATTGCTTAATATTTAGGTAAGCTGACACTAGTATCTAATGGCTGGTTAAATCCTTAGGGTAAGAGTATTATTAACTACCTATTAATTACTTGGTTAGAGGCTATATTCCTAAAGTTAATTATAATAGAAAAGGACCGCTATACTAGTTAATATATTGCAGACGGCTTAAACAAAACAATTAAGGAAATTAGTCCTAGGAATATTGTCGCTATAACTACTAACAACGCCAGCAATATAAAGAAGTCTTAGAAGGGCGTATAAAAGGAGTACCCTGAGATTCTCTGCCTTAGATGCGGCTCTTATATAATAAACCTTTTGGTTAAGGATATTATAAAGGTGCTAAAGCTTTATTAACACTTTAAAGCCATTAAAGAGGTTAATTAATATTAGAAGAATTCAGGCGTATTAAATGGCTTACTTAAAGCTACTGCTAAGGAAATTAATTAAAAGTTCGTTGCTCTATAACTGCCGGGTAAAACGAGATAGTAGGGCAAATTGTACACCGTCTAATTAAATATCAGCAATATTAAGGCAATGCAACGGGCCGTTCTTAATTAATAAGCTTACTAAGGTAATAAGCCAGATATAGATGCAAAGGAGAAGTATAATAGGATAAGAAATGTAATCCTTAATAAGTAATACTAGGCTAAGATAAAGGAATTGGAGGCTCTATTAACGCCTTTTTTTTAAGTAATAATATCGCTTAAAACTAATAAGCTAAAGCTCTTGCGCTTATACGCTTATTACACCTTCCTACTTAAGGAGACGGCTACCTTATTAAATTCTCTACTTACTTACTTAGAGGCGTATAAGCTTATTAACCAGCGCTTTAAAAAGCTCTACTACCCTTTTATAATAATCGCCTACCTCTGCAATCCTATTGCCCGCGATAAGATGCCTATTAACGTTACCAATAAGTAAATAAAAGGCGTTGGAGGTTGGCTATTAAAGCACTATAAAAACAATAAAAAGAAGACGGCTATAGTATACGCAGAGCTTCTTGAATTACGAGCCAAATTAGGTCCTTTTAGTAGGCCTCTTAATTGGGCAGCTGCGAAGAAGATAGACCTAGTTCTATGGTGGAAGAGTCTCTTTTTATCTCATACTGAGCTTATTTAATTGGCAAAGTGGGCGCTTTTAATATCACCTACTACTAGTGCTACAGAAAGGAACTAGTCGGCCTTTAGCTATATTTATAGTAAGAATAGGAATTCTTTATTGAATAATTAAGTAAACAAGCTAGTATATATATACTGGAATTTGCGAATATAAGAGAGAATTAGAGACGAAAGGAATACCTAGTTTGATGATGAAGAGGATAAGGATAAAGAAAAGGATAAGGATCTAGTAGAGGCTCTTTTTGAGCCGGATATATATAAATTTGGCGATAATGAGGCTGATGATTAGGAGGACATTGAGGATTATAATATATAATATATTATATAAGCAGCTTACACTACACGGTGTATTACATTGTGTAATACACGGTGTACACGTGTAATATTTTGACTTACACTATGTATTCACACCCCTAACGCGGAGAGGACGTAGGAGGGGCCGGCAAAAAAGCATATTAAAAGGGAGTGTAATACTATACGGGCTATAATAGCCTATTAGCTCCGGCCTAGAATAAAGCTACTAATACGGCCCACTAGATGGGATAAGCTTAAGAGAATGGCGGCCGCTATCTTAGGGATAGATAAGCGGCTAAAGGACCTATCTAAAGCGCAATATAGGAAGAGCAGAAGGGCTAAGGTATAAAAAGCGTTTAAAGAGTAGTAGAAAAGGGAGTAGAAAAAGTACCAGAGTATACTTACCTACCGTATAACGGCCTAGGCCGAGCTATAGAATAAGAAGGTCTTTAAACGCTATATAAAGCTTACTAAGGTAGAGAGTATAATTAATATACTACTTAGAACTAAGCATATAGGGCTTAATAGATACCTCTACTACTAAAAAGTACTAGGGTACCTAATACCGGCCTGCCTATACGGTTATAACTAATAATTAACGATATATATAGTGGTATTCTGCCCTAGATAAGCCACTAGAAATATATTACTATACCAGAACGTCCTTATATAAAGAACTCCTAACTAAGCCTAAGGCTACTAAGGTGGTTATAGACTAGTTTATATAAATAAACCTCCTACCGTACCTCTTACTAGCTAAAGAGCTAGCTAGGGCGAAGGGAGAAGGCCAAGAAGCGCGTTAAGAGGAGGAAGAGGACTGTAGAGGAGCCTAATTCTAGTACCTACTTGTCCCTACCGCCTTAACTCTACTAACCTCCACCGTTTTCCACCTCTACCTCTACTATATCCCACCTCCACCGTATTCCACCTCTACCGTTTTCCACCTCTACTATATTCCACCTCTACCGTTTTCTACCTCCACCGTATTCCTATTCCACCTCTACTATTTTCTACCTCTACCGTATTCTACCTCTACCGTTTTCCACCTCTACTATATTTTACCTCTACCGTATTTTATTATATTTTACTATATTCTACCTACCCCATTAATAGAATTTAGTAGAATTTAGTAGAACTTGGTGGAATATAATAGGATTACCTTAACCTCTACTGTATTCCACCTACCTATTAGTAGAAATTAGCAGAATATAGTAGAACTTAGTAGAATACGGCAGAATATAGCAAAATATCTACCTCCCTACTATAAATTTTAATACCACTAGCCTTGCGGGCCGCTGGCCTACGCCCTACCTAGATAATAGGAGCAACTAGGAATATACCACGGGACTAACCCTAGAATATTAAACCTAGGCCTAGTTATACACCTACCAGACGGACCTAGGAGTACGCATTAAGATAGCTTTTCTATAGCGCCTTAAGGAGACGTCTACTTGTGCTTAGTAGTTACTAATTAGAAGAGAGGCTATATAGGCCACGTAATAGAAGAAGGAGAGGTTTTACCCGGCTTTGTACGGTTCCCCTCTTATATATATAATATACCTACATAGACCCGCTATATAGACCCTAATAGGAACCGCAACAGCGTAATTAAATATTATTATTATTATTATAATATAACATTAATATATTTAGGCTATAACCACATCTAAGGACCTAGAAAATAGGTACTAGCCCTATATAACGTAGAGTTTAACTATATATAGCTAGATAATATTAAGAATTGCCCTTATATTATTTTAACTTCTTATAGCAAATATATATATCCTCTAGCGCCTTTATTAAAGGTATTAATATAGCTTATTAAAGAACTTTAATAATAAATCCAGCGACAGTTAGGGCTAGGATTTACTTTAAGTATATTATATCTAAGCTATATTAAAACTCTATCCTTATTCTATTAGGTTCTTTTATATACAGCCCTTTAATAATAATTTTTTTTTAAAAAAAAATACTAGCCTTTTAAGCCTTTATTAAAGCCTAGCAAATCTTAATAAGATATTAAATATAATTAAAAAGTAATAGCTTTTATTATTTCCGTAAGATTAGGATATATAAGGGGTAATATTTAAAAAGTATCTGCATTATAAAATAGGTTCTAGATATATATATAATATATTTTACTAAAATAGTAAGCTAATAATTATATACTTTTAAAAAAGCTAGGCGGAAATACTATTAACATTAAAAACGTTTAAAATTAATATATTGTTTAAACAAGTCGATACAGCTGGGTTAGATAAAGTTATAATTGCTATAAATATCCCTAGAATTAATAAATGTATTATATAACCCGGTTATATTACAGTTATATCTTTATTCTAATAAGGTTATAGTTATTACACTAATAAGATGTCACGGAACCCCACCGCAGGGGCCTCCATAGAAGAGCCCCGTGCTCTTATATATACCTTGCGTACAGCTTATATTAGCTACGCGTAGGTATCACCTCCCTACGCCCTCGACCCTTACAATTAATCGCGTAACGTTTTGTAAACTCCTTAAATACATACGCTCTATAGCTACTACCCCCGTCCTATAACATTATGTTGCGCCTTTTTACTACTAACGCTTAGCCTATGACCAATTTTACGTCTCTATAATACTATAGGCGCTACTAAAAGTGGTATATCTATAAACTACCTTATTTTATACTTCTAAGGAACCTATAATAGTAAGATAATATTCCTTACTAGCTATTATATTAAACCTAAAGAACAATTTAATATTTATACTTAACCTATAACGCTAATTAATCCTAGGAGAATTTAATTTATTAGCTTTAACCTTAACCCTTAAGGAGATAAATGCTAATAATATCTTATTCTTTATTAACTATATAACTACGGATAAGCAAACGGAAGGGCTACTACCTATTAAAATTAAAATACGAGACGCTAAGATATTTATAAAAATAGTAGCACGAGAACCTAATAAATACTACCGCCTTCTATAAAACTACTACCTAAAGCTTATATAAGCCAAAATGCGTACTACTTAAGATTATAATATTATTTAAGACCTATAGGCTTATAAGGCGCTCGCTAATAACACATGTTAAGAAACTAAAGATAACCTCTATGTATTTAAACGCGACGTCTAATAGTTAAAGAAGGCTAAGATTATACTAATTGCTATAGTTACCAAAAAAGAAGGTATAATTAAATACCTATAATCTTAGCTTAATAAGTACATTTATAATAATACTAGATACCTTTTTACTATATATAACGCTACCTAAGTCTCTATACCCCTAGCAACTTTACCTACTTAACGCTTAATAAAGGGTTAGCGCTAAGTAGCTTTACCTAATAAAAACCCCTACTAAAGTAGTAATAATAAAAGCTATAATAATTGGACCTAAGCCGCTACTATAGGGCCTAATATACGCTACCTTAATCCCCTAGTTTTTAGGGAGACTATAAGGAATATAGCTACTAAAAGATATAAATCCGCGAGAAACTAACTTAGAGCGCCTACCTTTTTCCTACAGAAGATACTAAGATTAGCTATATTATTAGGCGAATAAAGGGTACACTATTTAATAGACTTTTCGCCTAATAGGAGACTAGTAGCCTTTAGAAGTCGCAGTTCTACTAAAAAGTCCTAAATAATCTTAACCTAATATACTGCGACTATAACCTACTAGCCACTAACCGAGCTAAACTACGTGCCCTAAAGATAAGCCTTACTAAATTATTTAATAAGTTTTATATTAAATTCTAGAAATACACCAGAGCCCTTACCTAAGACGATACTAAAGACTAAAAGGACCTCCTTAAAAAGGTTACTTATCGCCTTAGTTACGCAGCCGCTAGCTATAACTATAACGATGTTTATAATATAGTAGCAGCCTTATAAGAGATTAAATAATAACTAAATTAAATTACTACTACTAACTTTTACCTAAAAACCTCTTTATAGAAGCCCTCTAGACCTACTAAACCTATATACACTAAGTCACTAACGCCTACTACCTTAAATACCACTAGAGCTAATATTGACCTCTCTATACTAACCTTTTTATAAAAACTCTTAGATAGAGAGCGTAAGCTACTCCAGAAACTAGAACGCTACTAGTATAAATACCATTAAGAAGGCTGCTATTATAATAACCTAAACTGCCTAATAGCTAGGTTTAGTAGCTACCGCCTAATACTTAACCTAATACCCCAAATACTAAATACGTTGCTATGTACTACTACCATATAAGATAAAGATATAGTAATAGCAGTAGAGTTAGATATAGAAGCGGAAAACGCTAAGTCCTAGCCCTAAGTTATAGATTAAGACGCCCTAATAATAGAGGGATCTATATATTAGCTTACTTAATAGATAACTTAGTAAAAATAAATAGACGGAAATAGATAGTTTTACCTATAATAGGAACTATTGCTAAAAAATTATATAAAAGCCGTTTAATAATTAATTGTAAAGCTACTAATAAATTTATAAATACCTAATTTGTGCGTACTTATAACCTACCTACCTTACCCCTTACTAAAGCCTGCGCCCTATAACTTGCTAATAGTAGTTATACCGTATAAAAGATTACCTATATAGTATAACTTTACCTAGATATAAATGGGCACCAGGAAGAACTCTAGGCCTATATTATACTACTTACTAACTACCCTATTATCCTTAGAATAAACTAGCTTAAATAATATAACCCTACTATTAACTAAAAGAAGAGAGAAGTAACCTTTAACTCTAAATACTATAGAGAGACTTACCTAGGACATAGCCTAGCCGCCTTTATTTACTCCCTAGGATATTAACCTAAGGAACCCCTTATTACCCTACTTATAACTAACTGCTACTATATAAGTGCCCTAGCCTTCTACTATATAGTATATAGAAAAGGCTAAACCGTTACTATAGCTTCCTAATTATAACTATATAAGCTTAATAAAGAATAGAACTATGTCCTCTATAGTAATAGAATAGACATAGTTAACCTTTTAGAAGACGACGCCCCTATGGAACTCTACGGACTATTACTTTTAGACCTTAAGAAGTTTATAAAGCTTAAAAAAGGGCTTACTAATAAAAACTCCACAAGCTCCTCCCTAAGAGGTACTATAACTTTACCGATATATACTTATAAAGGGCGTAAATATACTCCCCCTATATTAACCTAATAACTATGCCATTAATATTAAATAAGGAAAAATGCTATTTTATAAGAGACCCTACCTAATATTAAAAGATAAACTTTTAGTTATAAAAAAGTATATCGATGAGTACCTTAATAAAGGATTTATTCATCCTAGCATATTACTAGTAGCCGCCCCTATCCTTCTCGCTAAGAAGCTAAAAGGAGGTATTTAATTCTACGTTAACTATAAAGGACTTAAC
>Ga0307515_10010818_pt1 | contig 17411 bp, 18 predicted proteins | sample 17_EM_MG_FD_194513 | JGI IMG/M metagenome (GOLD analysis project Ga0307515, IMG submission 194513) | Populus trichocarpa ectomycorrhiza microbial communities from riparian zone in the Pacific Northwest, United States - 17_EM | ecosystem: Host-associated > Plants > Roots > Unclassified | place...
CCGTCCCCTCATCCCGTTTGCTTGTTTGTTTTTTGCTTTTTGTCGTACATCGGGCCTTAAGGACGCTTTTGTCACACATTCCTTACCCTGACGCTCGCCTCGCACACTCTTATTTACCCCTCATGGTTAGCCTTGTAGATATCACGCTCGAGCTCTCCGTCCTCGCTCCTGCTCTCCACTTTCCTTGTCGTTATATTATTGATTCGGTCACTTCGCATATTATGGCCTACTATTAACAAAGTGTTCTTGAATGGAGACGGGTCTTGCTAAGTCGCATATCCCCAACGGGCGTATCATTGCATTTAGGATTTCCAGTCGTCTCAGGTTCATGTGCCGAGTGATATGATGCCACTGCTCCTTGTCTGGCGACATCCGAATGGGTGTGCAAGAGGTCACTAAATAGTTTTTGGGATGTAGGATGCACCAATATATCGGCCCTTCAAGTGTTAAAGTGGTCCACAGTGTACAAATACTACTCTCTTAATTGTGGGAAAGACGTTTCTGTGTGCAAAGCCCTGCTGTGGGGGCAATATTCTCGCTTAATAAGTCAAACACACGAATTGCTGTACTCTGCACATCCATGGCTCTGGAATATCAACCAACAGGAAAACGCACCAAACCTCCCATTCGTCAAAGCGCTTCTTGCTAGACTTCCGGAGCTCATATCCTGTGTCCGTCCCACTGCATGTTCGCTTCCCATTCGTAATCTGCCCCTTGTTATTGTGGTGTCCGTGTTTCTGTCGCTTTGTCCCCAAAACATTTGAGGTTTGTGTCGTGTCAGAGAGATTTGTTACTCCCACCGTATCTGATGGTTCAAAGTTCTGATTCTGATCGCAACTGCGCCTGATTATCTGCGGTTTGGTGACCGCCAGTGTCGATCGTACAGCATACTGATCATGGGCTTTCTATGGCGTCGTAGCAGCTAACACGCTACATGTGCGTATATGTCAAGTAAGATGTATGCTCGGGCCGCTCATTGGTTGTGTCTTGCGCATGGTTTTTCCCGAATGTCAGGTGCAATAGGGGTATTCCATCTAAGCGGCCCTGTCAATGCCATAGGAGGTTCCTATAGAATCCCGGCTTTGGTTTCTTCGGAAAATATTTGTCGGGAGAATTGTTTAAACCACTGTACTCAGGAAGGCCAAGTTTTGCCGGAATTCAGGTACTATTTTGAGCAAATTAATACTAGGTCCAAATCAAACGATACAATTTGGTACGGCTGCCGCTACTTATATGGGCTAATCACTTCCGCCGTCGTTGGGTCTCTGTCGGGATCGATCTGCATTGACCACATTCTTCCTCTAAAGCCGCTTGCTGCCTTCAACTGCTTCACAAAGGTTGGAAAGGCGCGCTTTGGGCTGCGATTGCGTGAATAACCTGCTTTCTGGCTTCAAAGGCGCTCTCCTAGAGCGGGATTGCAATTAAGCACCGAGGGCGTCTCATGAAACTGGATTGAAGCAGGGTGGGATAGTACAGTGTCATGCCTTATGAAGGAGTACATCCCCCCCCTTTTTGAAATCAGCCCAATATGGAAGATGATCCACCGCTGACGTGAGCAACGCTAAAAATCGCCGTATTTTAATATCGAGTGTAATGGCCACTTAGTTGTAGTGAAGGGACTGTTAGAGTGTAAGGAGCGTTAAGAGAATTCGGGTTGACGACGGAGACCGATCTTGGTGGCTAATAATACTGGATGAGGTTTGTGCCGTGCTAATCTAATTTAATGCTGCTGCCGTACTTAGTAACGACTGATGGGGTGTGTATAGAGCTAGCACAATGAGGGGGGGGGAAGAACTGTATGTGACAGACAGAACAGTGAAGACTCCGCTCACCAGTCGCTGTACCATCAGACAAGCGAACACATCATACAAATAAATGACATGGACACAGGCACAGACAAGCAACACAAACCACAGGGTGGTATGGCGGAGTGGATACATGTATAAATGAGCTGAGACAGAGAATAGATCATATGGAGGTCTAGTTGGCTGATATATGAACACTATTTCTCATTGGACACAAGGAAAACCTCACCTTTTGCAGAGGCACATCAAGAGCATATAATCTCTACCCCTCTATTCCGACCTTCTCATTTTCTATAACCAATACTGATGGTGCAGTGTTTTCCTGGCCATACGACCAAAGGCAGCACTTCTCCAAGGGATGGCCAGCCAATCTCCTGTTGTTCATCATCCGCATGCATGATTGGATGACTTGTTCCCTATCCGTATCCATAAGACCAAAAGATCGAAGCACCAACTCCTTCAGATTTGGACAGGGCAATTTCCTTGTAATAGGATTGATCACAGAGAACACAGTCATAACTCCCACCGTAGTGGTAACAGAGACAGATGCACTTATATCAAAGCTCGTCAGGTCAAGTTGTTCCACTTTATCATTATGTCCCAACGACTTCAAAAATGTTGTGTGCCAAGAAAAAGTATCAAATTTGATTACTTTAGCATGGATCCTTTCCAATGCACTGATTCCCCTCTCGTCATATGCGGAATGGTCAAAGGACAATATAACTTGGAACTCGAGTGTGTTCAGAAGTGGAAGATGGAAGTCGGATTCCAGGACGTGCAGTGTCTTGAGGCTGTCGTGCTCGAACAATATGTGGGTACAGGCCGGCATCCCCACCTTTCGTTCGAATGCTTCAGGCCAGCCATCTTCATCTACCGCGAACCTCTGTAACTGTGTAAAGACTAGCCCATCCATCCAGGCAAGGGTCGACTTCCTAAGAGACAGCCTTTGGAGGGTATGAACCAATGGTAGGTCAACGTCGAAGGGTGGGATATGGACAGAGGATAGCTCGAGGATTCTCAGTTCATGAAAAGAGGGGAGTACATTCAGCGCTTGCCTCTCAGAGAAGGAGGAGACGGTAATTTCAAGCACTTGTAGGCGATAAAGAAAGGGGATGACAAGCGCATTCTCAAAAACGGCACTCTTCCAGGTATTTGTTATTAGGGAAAGGTTGTTGACCTGACCAGACTGTGGGATCCTAAGGCACGAAATGACTTCTATTACTTGTGGTAGTGTTGAGTTCAATGACTCCCAAGAATGCGTGGATGACTTGTACTGGATATGCAATTCAAGCGGGACTGCTGTCTTCTCTCGGGACCAACTCAAAGCAAGGAGTGGGGGGAGAAAGTCATCGTTATACCCTGGCCGTAACCACTGTTGGTATCTCAGTTCCAAAATCCTCAAATATGGGCAGATAGTGCATCTCCATTCTGTTCTGTTCTCCCTGAACAATTCCCTCCAGTCGAACTTCAAATTATCTACTACCTGGTCCCCAGGCTTGGCAAGAACTCCAGTGAAGAAGTACTTTCCCAATGCAGATGGTCTTGGAAGATCTAGTTTGAGCTCTACCAGCTCAGGGAGCAGCTGTAGTACTGCTAATAGTACCCTCTCCTTGCATGCAACACTGAGGGAGAGGGCTTTAGGTTGCAATGTCATCCCAAATCCTGCGCTGACCAGCTGAACCAGCTGTCTATTGCCTGTGTATGGGCTCCACGCATTACTCTTGACTCTTAGATGGTCAAGTCCAGGTGCAAAAAACTGCGCAATAGGAGAGATATTCCAATTCTCAAAACGAAGCTCCGTGCATGCTGGTAACTGAACGCCATGATACGGAGAGGGGTCAGCCAATGGAGCAATGATCGTACAGTTCTCAAGTTGGGTGAATACCCGCCCCCCCATCCACTGAATGGAGACAGATTTAAGGTAGAGATGGTGGAGAGTGTGAGCTAGTGGAAGGGGAGAGCCGCTGTCAACGACAGGGAGGAGTAGATTGGTGAGTTCAAGTACTTCAAGATGCATGAAATGAGGGAGGAGGTCAACTGGCTGGGTCATCTTTGGAACCTTGGCTATGAACCTGGTAAGAGAACGACATATTGAGGAATGTCCTGATTGGAGGAGATACTGAACAGCAGGAAAAGAGTGAATATCCATTGACACGAGCTTTCCCACTGCTGCTGTGGAAACGTTCTGCAGGAGTAATCTAAGAAGAGGAGAAAGTACTGGTTCTGTAACGTTCAGGTGCTTGAGTTGCCTCATAGGCTCGAGTTGCGTGGAAATGAGAGCATGAATGGGTCGAGTATCTGGCTCATCTTGGGGCAAGGAGGCGATTGTTAGGGTCTGCCATTGAGATGCTTTGCTACCAGCCATAGCAATGGATAACTGCAGTCCTTTTTTTATACCTCTTTCCTTCTCGATGTCAATCGTCATAGACAATGGGTGTGTACCTGCCCTGCTCAACGAATGGTGCACACTCTCTAGTGTAGTCCCTGCTCCCAAAACAAGGGAAGTCCAGAGATTGGACATTCCTACAATTATTTTATACCAACCACCGCACACGTGCATCAATCCTCTTCGCAGTTGCCCAACGTCAATCGCAAAGTGGAATATCTCCATCATGACTTCGCCAGGAAGTCGATAGATTGGTGTTACACGGCACTGCAGATTGTAGTGCTGCTGCTCGAGGGTCTCGAGGGCAACTTTATCATTGGTGATTTGGGAGCGGAATTGATAATATGTGACATGAAGCCCAGCTGCACGGACTCTATTTTGATCAGAGAGAAGCAAGGACAACCAATCGACTTGTGCACCAAGATCAGAATTGGACGGAGGGTCATCAGCGATGTACCAGCTGCGAGCAAGGACGGTTCCGAGGCGGCCAATGATATTCCCGTCGTCGAATCTCCCATCGAAGAGACCGAGGGACGACATTTCTTTCGTATTGTAAAGCAGAAGGATCGCGGAACGCAGTAAGCGTCAGCACAAGACGAGCGGGCGGAGTCGGGCCTTTCTTAGCGCCCGAGGGAATCTTGGTAATCAGCCTCCGCAATATTAATTACGGACCCCCTTGATGGACGTTGATTCGTCAGCGGACACGCGAGGGTGCTTTCCTTGAGGACCATGCTCTCGTGCAGCTAGTATTCTGGTCTCTGTGCGGACGAATAAATTAGTTTGAATTGTCTCAACTGTTCCTTCCTCGACATTCACATGCTCTTCTCGCACTCTGAAGACTTCTGCGTTAGTGAGCAGAGTTGAGGGGCCATCGACTTTATTAATTTGAACCCTGTGGTCTCCATATGGTCTCACGAATGGCCGCGCAACACCAGCTCTCCAGGTCCACTGTTAGGTGTCAGTGGTGATTTCAGGGGCCAAGTTCGCGTTCGGTCGTTGACCCGTTCGATCAACCGTTTCATCCAGACCAGTATATATGTGCTCCCTCTGCTGCACCATCACGGAAACCCACGAATATCATTAACCTTATAACAGTTGGTATCGTCAGGCCGCCTCGTTGCCTCCAGGTCGGACTTGGGCGGAATTTAGATTATACCCTCTTCATTTACAATTTCAGCGCTTCGAGGATGGCGAGTCAGCTTAAATTCTCATCCCTCTGATAGCCTGGGAGCATCTTGAGCCCATGCTGATCTGCCGTAGTCTTCACCGATTACCTGTCACAGCCAGCCTACGCTGAAGCATCGGAATACGCCATCGGGATCCCCGAAAAACAAACTGATCTACTCAAATGACAAGATTTGGTCGTATAGGACAAGTCCAGTGCTGTTGACTCTGCACCAGCTCACGGCCTTGGCCGCACGATATGTGAATGTGTCCTAGTAATGCCATTCAGGGCGGGAGACTGTATCGGCCTTGTAGACTTCGGTTAACCACATCATTTTGGGTTTGGACACATCAGTCGGATTTCATTTGTGAAACTTCGACTAGCAACGTATTCCGGGCCCAATTCCATGTGATGGGGTGTCCGTAAACCAGTAGATGCCTTACAAGTAGTATTGTTTTGCAACTTTGTGTGCTATGACAGTACTTCTAGGTGGACACGTTTCGTTATGAACATTGGAGAGACTGATATCTGTTCAGACCAGAATAGAAGTCGAACTGTAATGGAGAGTAGGAGTTTGCATGGACGCACTTGTACAACCCCGATTACTGGTTCGCGAAATGTTCACTGGCGGGCGAGGCGTCGACAGATAGCAATGCGTTTACGGAAGATGGGTCGAGCGCAGAATGGTTTGATGGATGTTATGTTCCATGTTCCAGGGAGAAGAGGCCCTGAGAGGTAGGAGAGTGGGGTGTAGATCCAAACTGGTAAGAGGTGCTCAGTTGAGGCATTCGGCAAGGGCCGTGTGTGTGTGCTTTGTTCTCTTTGGACTGCACCCTCTTCTCCGTTTCCGGTATGCGGTGTCCGGTATCGACCGCGGACGACAGCAAGTGAGGGTTGATCTCGTTAGGTCGATTATAGCCGTGTGCGATTGGTACCCTGCCCGAGCACTTCGCCTACAATGCCCCTATTCTTGATTTCTCGATACACTCGGGCCCGCCAAGACGAGTAGTTGATTCTGTTTGGTTTGCCCCCTGCCATAAGTCATGATTCCGAACTGTTTCCACCAGCGCACCTCCTGTGGCTCCTATGACCGACCCCTGTGGCTCCTAGACCCCTGTCTGTGGTTTCCGGGGATCCGCGATATATAAAAAGATGCTACACGAGGTTGCTGTTTTCCCCTCCGTCTTTTTCTTGTCGTCCAGCAATGCCATCGTCCCGGCAGCTACCACGATCGCCCACAGAGCCCATGAGCCCAGGGCTAGAGACCGGGCAATCCAGCGTCCATGCAGAACGAGAACCGGCCTGGGACTGGCGGACGCGCAACTTCGGGCCACCTTCCCCCGTCGCCCATTTGCGCAATCGTCTACCGTCAATACCGAGCAGCCATAGCGTATTTGGTGTTCCAATGAGCTTAGTGTAAGTAACTATGGCGCATATCTCCTTACTTGCACTTTTCGCTAACACTCATGTTATCGCACCGTGTACCTAAATATCCCTTCCTCCAGTACAACGCCATCTACAACCATCCCACCAGTCGTCTTTTCGCGCACTGCTTCGAGCATTCGCGACCGCACCGTCGAGCTTGCGAACATGCCTCCAATGTCTTCCATCAACCCGCCCCTCGCCCTCGACTACTTTACCCAACGCACTCAGTCCGTATACGACCCACAGGATGATGAATCCTCTGTCTCAAGCTCCCTCGTTGACAAACCCTCCGAGAGCTCTCTCCTACAAATGTCCCGCTCTTCACATCATCCAGATCCCTCCAGGTTCACTCTTCGGCTCAATGACTCCCTTTCCCCCTTCGTATACCGTGATCCCAGTCGGAGCTCGGGTACCTCGCTAAGCCCCAACAACAAATCTCCTTACGGTTCAGACAATGAGGACGACGAAGACTCGGACCCCACACCGCGTCGCACGCCCACCAAAATCTCCAAGAACGGTCGTATCCCAATGTGCACATGCCAGTCCACGGAGACCTCGTCTCTCCTTGGTTCCTGCACGCATTCGTGCAGCACCCTCCCAGCGCCCCACAACCCCCTTCTCCCCGCTACAAACAAGCCGCTGCGCAAACGAGTCAGATCAGCCTGGGCAACCGCCACCAACGGCGCCAGAACAGTCTCACAACCTTCATACATTATCCATCTCTGTGTCAGAATCACCTCCTTACTCCCTCCAGTCTTTCTTGGTCTACTTCTCAACGTTTTGGATGGCGTATCGTATGGCATGATTTTGTTCCCCACCATAACCATTTTCGATGGCTTTGGCCCCATGGGTGTATCCCTCTTCTTCATCACGTGAGTATTTTCTGTCTTTCTCTTTGGATCCTTCTAATCATTCTTGACCCTTGGGTCGCGCCATCATAGGACTATCATCGCCCAGCTCGTGTTCACGTTCGGCGGTAGCGGTTTCGCAGGTGGAATCGGCAGGATGATGATAGAGATAGTGGTACGTCGTCTTCCTCGCCATTCCTACGGAAAATGACCCCCGATTACTTCAGCCATTCTTCAACATTCTTGCGAACGACATCACCAAAATTGTTGGTGAAAACAACCGCCAAGCCGTCATTGCTACCACGCTTGTTGCGTTTTCTTTCTCCTCTCTCCTCACCGGCGTTATCTTCTTCATCCTCGGCAAATTGCGCCTCGGCACCATTATAGGGTTCTTCCCTCGGCACATCCTTGTCGGGTGTATAGGTGGCATTGGGTGGTTTTTGATCGAGACTGGGTGAGCCACTGTGCGGAAACGAAAGAAGACAATTTGAGGGGGCTAATGACGAGGGCAGATTCGCAGTCTCCATTGGGATGAACGAGGAGGGTGGATTTCAATATACTTGGAACACTGCCAAGCTCTTGTTTGGCGATCAGCATAACATCTCCCTTTGGGCTCCTTCGCTGGGTCTGGCCGTCCTCCTGAGGATCATAACCACAAGATTCAACCACCAGCTTGTCTTTCCCATCTGTAAGCTCCTCTCGTCGTTTTCCACCCCTGGTCGCTGTTGACGTTGGCTGACCAACAGACTTCCTTCTCATCCCAATCATGTTCTACGTCGTCGTCTTCGCTGGGCACTTTGACCTCTCCACACTCCGAGAGGCAGGACGGATATTTAACGTTAAGACGGATCACGTGCCGTGGTGGCAGATCTACACCTACTACGATTTCTCTAAGACACATTGGCACGCGATCCTCCAAACGATGCCGACGCAGTTTGCCCTGCTCTTCTTCAACATCCTCCACCCACCATTGAACATTCCAGCGCTCACAGTGACTCTTGACCAGGACGTCGACACCAACCACGAGCTCGTCAGTCATGGGTACTCGAATATTCTCGCAGGTCTGGTGGGCACTCCCCCAAACTATTTGGTTTATTGCAATACCGTGATTTTTTATCGTGTTGGTGGAGGAGAGAGGCTTGCGGGGTTTTTATTGGTTGTGGCCACCGCCGTCGTGCTCTGTTTGGGCACAGCACCCATTGCGTATTTACGTGCGTTTTTAGTACCAAAACTGGTGACAACTGATTTTTGATTTTTGATGCTATCCAACGCAGCCGTTATGCTGGTTGGAGCCCTTGTTTTCGTGCTGGGTATTGACCTTGTGCGGGAGGCGTTGTGGGATACCAGGCACAGAGTCAGCAAGTGAGTGTTACGTTCTCATATCACTCTGTGAAACATACCGATTATGCTTGACCAGGGCCGAGTATGTTACCATTCTCTCGATCATGGTTTGTATGACCCTTTGCGACTTTGTGACTGGTGTATTGTTCGGCATCGCCCTTGCTTGTGAGATTTGGACCCTGTTCTGGAACGTCTGAGGCGGATACTCATCTGATCCTCAACAGGCTTCTTCTTCGTCGTGCAAAATTCGCGCAATCTCAGTATACGTGCAGTGTATACCGGCGATACTGCGGTTTCTACTGTACGAAGGCCAAGTGCACACAGGGCATACCTCCAGGAAGTGGGCCGGCAGACGATGATCATGAAGTTGCAATGTGCGCACCCTCTTCATACCCCTCTGCCCTTTATGAACACCGGGATTAACTCCCCGGACTCTAGACTACCTCTTCTTCGGTACGATCACCTACGTTGAAGAAGCCATCCGCAATCTACTGGAGGCGGCCCAATGGACACGCAACCCAATCCGATTCCTCGTCCTCGACTTTTCTCTCGTACCCGGCGTCGACCTGTCCGCCTCAGAGGCCTTGGTTCGCATCCAGCATTTGCTCGTGTCCAAGTGTGTCACCCTCGTCTTGTGCGGCTTTACGATGGAATCGCCCATCGGCCTTGCGTTCCACAGCGTCGAGCTTTTCGAGGGTCAGAATGTCGAGGTGTTCTTGGATACAAACCAGGCTATTGAGTGGACGGAGAATGTTTACCTCAACGCGTGGTTTGATAGTGTCAAGGAGGCTGAGCCAGAGGCGAAGGCTTTTGGTGAGCTCATAGGTGTACTGTTGCTCAGCCCAATATTGAAGGGAGTACTTTGTGCTCGTAGCTTTCCCTGGACGACAGAAATTCACTCTGAATCTCAACGGGTCATCTCGGGATACCTCACCCCGAAGAAAGCACATTCGCAACGCCGGTGGTCGCATCATGCGAGAAGAGGTAGTTCAGTACCAACTCCCTTCGCCGTACTCTCCTCTCCTGTCCTCGCCGCTCGACACCGCGGTGCAACATCAAATGCGCGAAGAGCCCATACCGACATTGATGAAGACGTTCTCTGGTTATGAAAACGATTTATCGCCCGGGCTCTTCGTTCCAATGCTTCTATACTTCAAGCGGATTGAGCTACCGGAAGGTGGAATCCTCTGGCGGCGTGGCGACCCGCCTGATGGGTTGTACGTCATTGCAGCAGGGGTGATGCGGGCGACGTACGTATGGGATAACTCCACTTCCGTCTCGGAGAGCATGGTCGCCGGTACCCTTGCGGGTGAGCTGACAGGGCTCGCCGGTATGCCTCGGAGTGCCGATATGGTGACGGAAAAGGCCAGTGTACTTTGGAAACTCTCCAATGAAAATTGGGCGTTGTTCAAGAAGGAACAACCTACTCTCGCTCATCGGTTTGTTGAGCTCGTATTGAAAGGTGCGACCGAAAAACCCTACTTTCACCTCTATTCAAGCTGATGCCCCTCTCAGTTGCTAAAAACGATTATGACACCCTAATTGGCGCGTGTTCGCGACATTGATCAGGGTACGAAGCACGGAACAACGGGATGTAGATTTGCGCAGTCTGGCCTTTCTTATTCCGTCGCTTCCTAGCATTATACAGTAATCATTAGTGGTACTCGACACGCTGGGGACGCGCTTAGAACCGTGGCGATCATTTGAGTTGCCCCTTTATTACGGTAGTGACAGTGGGGTACTCCAGATGCTGCATGCTCTAAGGGTGCTATGAAAGAGAGGAGGTTTGCTGGATTTACATATTACGAGAGCGTCAATATTCCGCCGCAACCAACTTTTCATGTGAGCCATATCCGTCTAGCCAAGCTTGGACTAGTTGCAAGCGCCACTTCGAGGTGGCTGGGAGTGATCGATTACCCCGTTGGGCAGATTGTACTACCCTCGTGAGGCTGCTCAACGAGCTCAGAGTGAGGTAGACAGTCGAGAAGAGGGTGCATGAGCGCCATGCTCGCGGCAGATGCGGGTGATTGGACTACCCTAGAAGCTAATGACAGTCAGTACAGCGGTCCGCCATCCTGCCATCATACAGCTCTCGTCCCGGGATGAGAAGGACAACCACATGAGGTCCTCTAGCCGATAACCGCTAACCGCTTGCCGTCCTAATTCGGGTTCTTCGGCATCTCCGTCATTAAAGTGTGCATCCTCGTAGGGGCCATGCTCACCATTTTTCACCTGACCTCCAATCTTACTGTCGAAGAATTGGAGTGTGATAAATTCACAATTTGGACTATTTGGTTTTCGCTGCAGCACGTGATTTTGATTAATAGCGACATATATAATTCGAACCTGGTGACCGCGTGGACGGGTGGACGGTGGACAGCGGAAGTAGTGGCCCTACGCGCAAATGCTGTGTTTGGCGCGTGCTGACGCCTACCAATCATTTAATATTTAATAACTCGATACTCGTGTCAACTATGATTATTATGCTTGAGATCCTTGTGATTTGATGATTTGATGACAAGCGATGTAATGGGGTGGACATGATGTACGGTGCCGTACGATGCCGAGATTAATCGGAGCGGCAAACGCAGTAACCGGAGGCGGAGGTGGTCACGCAGCACAAGCAGCAGGGCTGAAACTCGAACCTGAGTAGGAAGCAATACAGGTGAAACATGCAAAGAAAATACCAGTTGTGGACCTTGTGCATTTGTGGATTGGGTTGTATCGATCAATCTTATACCGCTAGCCCGGTTTTACTCCCTGAGCCGTTCTGCTTGACCCCGGCCTCGTCCATACGCTTGCTCCCGTCGCTCGTGCCCGCTATCAGACCAGTTTTCTCTGGTCCTGGTTGGTCCCGCACCTCTGCTCTTCAGCACCCATTGGCCCAACGCCACTCCTGTACCAGTACCGACCCTGACAACACCACCTAATCACCCCTCCATCCCCCTGTTAACCGCTCAAACTACTCATAAGCACAAGCAGGTCTTGTATACTTGGTGTCCCTCTTTCTCGCTAATTTTCTTCCTATTTCCAGTGCAGTACGAACAAGAGTGGTCCCCTCCTTCGCCTGTGCGTCACCGGTCGCGCTCGACATACACCGCAGCTCGGTCAGAATCACCCTCAATATACTCGAGGCGCTTTGACGACTCACCTCGCGCGTCCTTTGACGATCTTTCCTTCTCTCACCCTCGCCCCTTGTCCGAAGCCACTCAGCGCAACGACGACCCATATGGCGGCCAGGGTGAGACAGAAGAGCCTGTCGACGAGCCTTCCGACACCCGTCTAAGTCTCATGGGCCCTACCACCCGAGTTTACAGCCGTGCCCCATGGGAGGTCGGCGAAGACAATGTTCTCCGCGAGGAAGACGAGAACTATGCTGAGACCCGTTCTGTGCGTTCTGTACGTTCCGTGCGTAGCGGACGTAGCCGCTCCAAAAAGCGAGCGGAGAAGGATTCGAGTTCGAATCCCAAATCTCGCAAATTTGCCCCCTCGCTCGCCAACGTCGCAGGGCGCCGCTCATCAAGCGTACCACGGCCATCGACCGATACACAAGGATTATCGTCATCCACTTCCTCAAACTACTCCCGGCCGTCCTTTTCCACAAACTTACGTCCTGAAAGTTCGGTTTCCAAATCTGAATATCCTTGGAGCGCGAGGTCGGTCAATGGTTACCACCATCAGGACCGATCCCCAGCCTCCTCCCCTAGAAGCATGCAGAACGACCGGTCTTCCACAGACCCGGAAACCCGCCGACTTCACCCCTACGCTAATCCTGACAACCTGCCTCAATCATTGGCTTACCATCCGCACGCTCAGCATGAACAAGTTGACGAAGAGTACATTATGGTGTCTTCCTCTTCGCCTGGGCTACCAGGCGGTTTAAATCAGGTGGCAGGTTCCAATCACAAACAGGTTTACCACCCAACCCACGGTACAGTATCACCCAGACAGTACCCCGTCACTTCGTCTCGTGCTGGGACCCCTTTGGGATCCCCTCACGATGGATTGCCTCCCAAGATGGCCCCCTGGCAGCATACCCCGAGTAGCCCGACATTCCGTTTACTCAGCCTGGAAGAGGCCCAGGCAATGAAATCCAAGCAGCGTACTGTTGCGATGGGAACGGCGGGTTCAACCTCTAGCTCGCCTCATATTCGTGGAAGGACCGTCAGCGAACGGCTCAAATCTCACACCGCACCACAAGAAACAGCTGAATTCGAAGAAAATTCGAAATCCGCTACGCCCAACTTGAAGACGCGCCGCAGCCTTCTCGGGCTCTTTGGCAAAAAAGAAAGAGATCGTCCAGTCACCCCTCGAGCTGCGTCTCCTCCCCCACCAGTTCCCTCACTTCCACCTAGTGTACCCGGCACGCCTTCTGGATTTGCACCACAGTTGACATCCTCCACTGCCCCAAAGTCGCCCAGGAGGATTCCGCCACCCAGCCTTAACGCGGTGGAAAACTCCCCATTGACCGAAAATAATAATGCTAAGGAAAATACAAGCTTGTCCCCTCTCCCGTCTCCAAAACACCAGCCTACTACCCAATTACCCCCTGTTCCATCACCCCCGCCTGTTGTGATGGCGCCTCAACCTCGCAAAAAGGGATCCTTTCTGGGTCATGGCTCCCGTGCTCCGCTCGCAAAACCACCGTCGATCAATCGCAACCCCGGCTCCACCTCTCCATCCATCGCGTTTCCTGCCCTGCAAGTTCGGCCTGTATCGACTATTTTTTCTTCGCTACCCTCGGACTATCTTTCTGGCGCTGCATCTCCACCCGTCCCGGTGTTGTCTTTCCGCGCCACCGCAGACTCACCCTCGACGCCTGGGTTCAGCTCACGCTCTGCCTCGTTTTCGACGGGATCCAGCGATGCAGGACCTCGAACGCCTTCGGTTGACCATAGCGCCAACGCCGCCGTCCTGTCCCAACTGCGAGATCAGGTCAATGGCGCGAGGGAGGTTTGGAAATCGCAGATTTCCGACTTGGAGGCGCAAGTTCGATCCCTCAAGAAGGAGATTGAGGAGCTCAAAGTGGCGCCTTGTGCTTCTTGTGGACATGTGGCATGTGGGGATGCCCCGAATGAGATGAAGACAAGCATGTTAAATAGACCGAGGGCGAAGACTGCTGCTGGCGGGAGGACATTGTTTGGAGGTGATGATTAGTGTTTGTGAGAACTCTCCCTACGCCACTACTGGGATGAGCTAATGGTTGTCATCCGTAGTACATTTTGTTCATACGGCCATCCTCGATATATATCGCCTTTATTGTCAATGCTGCTGTTTTGTGCTAGTTGTACTCCTCTCTTCCCTCCCTTTCCCTTTTTCCTTTTTGCAACCTCCGGAGTCGCTCATCTTTTTGGACGCAATCACGCTCGTTCATCATCCCCTTTCCCTTTTCCTTGCCCTAAATTGTTTCCTATTCGATATATACTTGAACGATTATCCTGTTTTTTGACGTCTAGTTGATGACTCCCTTGCAACGTACCCCGCTACCCATTCCATTCCATTCCTTCCCGACCTTGATTCTTGTCATACTACACATATGCTTGCGGTGGACACACTTTTCATGAATTCCATTTTCTGACTATGGACTTGGCCCCCTTCCCGGGGGCAGTGTGAGTGGTTAATGGTTACTGATAGTAGGTTTTCACCTGTCGTTCTATCCTCCGCTTCACGATCTACCTCATCATTCTTCGCACCGTACCACACTTGTCCACCTTGGTCCGCACAATCTCTCGGCGGCCCGCGTACAGAGATCACATGTAGTAAGATTGTGCATTTCTCAAGATTTTGAAGACCCTCTCAGGAGTCTTGCATGTTCAGGAGCAACAAAGCAACAAATTAAAGCACTTACTCTTCAGGTACATGTGCACGAAGCGACTGAGAATGAACGATCACCACCTTGGCTAGATGCGACGAAGTTGTGGGTGGGTCGTTGCCATTAAGCTACAATGGTACTTAAGTGGGCTTTTTTGGAAGACTACATATCGCCACCATCACCGTCCGAGAATTAAGGCGTATGCGCGTGATCGAAAACCGTAAAGTCGATGAACTGGTTGGTACCTTTGGTTATTTCCAGGAGCCACCAGACGTCCGCAACTTTCAACCTGCTCTCACCACAAGGTCCGGGTCCGGGACCGAGGCATTCGCTTTGTGGTCTCACCTGACCTCCCACCACCTCGCTCCAAAACATGTTCGCGGCTCGTCGTTCGTGTCGAACCCTCCATCGTCGAGGTCTCTCCTCGCTCGCACGTCCGCGTGCCGAGGCTATCTCGGCCCATTGGCAGGGAACGAACTGCACAGGCGGGAACACGATGAATTTTATTGGCGGTCGCTTTGAGGAAAGCAAAGCCGATAAATGGAACGACGTAAACGATCCTAGCACGCAGTCTTTGCTTTCCCGTGTACCGGAGACGACTGAGGAGGAGTTTGAGCGGGCTGTCGGCTCTGCCAAGAAGGCGTTTGAAAGCTGGCGGCGGACGAGTGTGCTCACGAGGCAGAAGTTTGCACTGGAGTGAGTTATGGCTGAGAGGTGAGAAGGGGCGGGTAAGAGACTGATGAATCACGTAGGTTGCAGAGGCTTCTTCGGGAACATGCGGACGAAATTGCGGCTTCTATTGTGCTTGAGCAAGGGAAGACGATAGGAGGTGTGTCGTACTTACCTTCTGAGGCAATAGGTTTGGGTACTGATGAGTCCTGTCTCTCTAGATGCCCACGGCGACGTCCTGCGTGGGCTCCAAGTCGTCGAGACCGCCTGTGGAGCCGCAACCGCGCTCCTAGGTGAGAAGATCGAAGTGTCGAAAGATATGGATACCGAGACAAGGCGGCTCCCTCTGGGGGTTTGCGCGAGGTTGGTTCGCCGTCAGTCACTCATTTCAGCAGCTAACACGAGGGAACAGCATCGCACCTTTCAACTTCCCTGCAATGATTCCTCTGTGGTCGATACCGCTTGCGACTGTGACAGGCAACACATTGATTCTCAAGCCGTCTGAGAGAGATCCTGGAGCTGCAATGATAATAGCAGAACTTTGCAAACGAGCAGGTGCTGTGGACCTCTTCTCTTTAAATATCTAGATTCTGATGGGGCATTGGAATAGGTTTACCTGATGGCGTGCTGAACGTCGTGCACGGTACGGTCCCTACGGTTAATCGGATATGCGACCATCCGGATATCAAGGCTATCAGCTTTGTCGGAGGTGATAAGGCCGGAAGGCATATCTACGAGAGGTCGGCTCTCGTTTCATTCATCAAGGCTGTCTGAGTTTGATATCCACGCTCGTTTTTAGGGGCATTCTGAATGGAAAGCGAGTGCAGGCGAATCTTGGTGCAAAGAACCATGCTGTGATCATGCCTGATGGTATCGCACATGTCGATTACCGATGATCAAACGACTGATCGTTCTGTAGCTAACAAGAACCTTGCCCTTAACTCGATTATTGGTGCCGCCTTCGGAGGTGCGTTGAACTCGGCGTGTTGCAACGTTCTGGAGGAACTGACACAACTGTTCGCAGCTGCTGGTCAACGATGCATGGCAATCTCCGTTGGTGAGTGAGGCGGCGTGTCGTTGCATACTTGTCCATCTAAGTTGTCCACATTTCAGCCGTGTTCGTGGGTAACGCTCAATCATGGATTCCGGAACTTGTGGAACGAGCGAAAGGTCTCAAGGTTAACGGCGGTTTCGAACAAGGCGCAGACCTGTGCGACTTTCATCATCTCCGATTTTCCCAACCTGACCTAAACCAAAAACAGTGGTCCCCTCATCTCCCCCGCTGCGAAGCAGCGAGTGGTTGGACTCATCAGCTCAGTCGAAGAGGAAGGTGGCCGGATCCATCTTGACGGACGGAATATCACAGTCGCTGGCTACGAAAACGGAAACTTTGTGGGCCCAACAATCGTTGAAGCAGTTACCACAATGCGAGCGTACAAGGAAGAGATTTTTGGGCCGGTCTTGGTGGCAATCATGGCTGACACCTTAGACGACGCGCTTGCGATCATCAACTCGAACCGCTACGGCAATGGAACGGCCATCTTTACGCAAAGTGGAGCTACCGCAAGGAAGTTTGAGAAGGAAGTCGAGGTCGGGCAGATTGGCATTAACGTGCCTATCCCGGTACCGCTACCGATGTTCTCGTGGAGCGGAAACAAGGTACTTTGGGCGGGCTTTCTTTTAACTCGAGCCCTCGATTCTGATACTCGTCCACAGGGCAGCTTCCTCGGCGATATTCCATTCTACGGGAAGAAGTAGGTTGTATCCTCGCTCGTTTTACACGGAATCTTACATTATGAAATCCACAGCGGCATAAATTTCTACACCCAAAATAAGGTGAGATTGTTTGAATCACGAGCACTGTAGAGGTTAACACGTTCGCAGACTATCACATCTCTTTGGAAGGCCGAGGTGTGTTGCAATGGTCGTGCAGGCCGAAAAGTGAGGCTCACATTTATTT
>Ga0307515_10010819_pt1 | contig 17408 bp, 2 predicted proteins | sample 17_EM_MG_FD_194513 | JGI IMG/M metagenome (GOLD analysis project Ga0307515, IMG submission 194513) | Populus trichocarpa ectomycorrhiza microbial communities from riparian zone in the Pacific Northwest, United States - 17_EM | ecosystem: Host-associated > Plants > Roots > Unclassified | place...
AGGGAGAGCCCAGCCAGCGCGATTCAGAGCACGGAGCCAGAGCGAGATGCCAGAGCACGGAGCCAGAGCACGGAGGCCAGTGCAATACGCCAGAGCACGAAGCCAGTAAAAGCCAGATGCATAAGCTAGCTTGGATATACTGATGGTGAAAGACAAGGATATTGGGTAGACACAAGGAAGGCACCAGACCGACGGCAGCTAGAGGACCGTCGCCAAAACCAGACAACCGTTCGAACGACCAGCCAGCGAACACCAGATTAATTCGACTGGACCGAACATCGAATATCGGATCAAACCAAACCAGAGCCTCGATATAGGCCTGTCACCAAATCAAATCAAGGCCTCCTGGGGAGGCACCAACGAGACAACCAGTCGCAGCCATCACGCTGCAGACACCAACACCACAACCAGTCGCAGCCATCACGCTGTAGACGCCCTTCCGAAACGCCAGCCTACATTGGCACCAGCCTTATCGGCACCAGCCTTATCGGCACCAGCCTCATCGGCACCAATCTCGACGTCTTAACGTCACCAGATACGACGTCTTAACGTCACCAGAGTCACCAAGTGACTACCTCCAGATCTACCTCGATTACAGCTCATATGGCTACAGCCCAAATGACTACCTCAAACACAGATCGAACATCTACCTCGACTATAGATTAAAAAGATCTACCGCGAGCACAGATTAATTGACTGCCTCGAATGCAGATTAAATTACTACACCTCTTTAAATACAGTCTCCTAAGAGGCTGGGGAGGACGCCTTTTTGAACACAGTCTCCTGAGAGGCTAGGGAGGACATCTCTTTGAATACAGCTCTATATCCAGAGATATAAAGTTGGGGAGATATATTCTAAAACGACCCTTTTTTTACTCCTGTTTGATACAGTTTCTACCTTCATTTTATTTTCTACAGCTTTGACTACACCGTCAAATCTGGGGGGGTGTGTAACCGACTACCAGACCCTGTTTCACTAGCGTCAGCACTACCCTCGTATGTCTCGGATATGGCCAAAATGAGTCATGGACTTCGGAGTTCAGGGGTCTACTTTCATGTATTTATATCACTTGATTTCCATAGATTTACAATCAAGTTGCTCGTTTAATTCCCACACACTGCAAAGCTTACAATTAGAGTTAAACTATAACATCTATAATAAGGAGTTATTAGGTATAGTTATAGCATTAAAGGAATAAAAAGTATTCTTATAAGGTATAAAGAAACCATTTATAGTTAAGACGGATTATAAAAACCTAATAGGATTCCTAATAATAAAGGAACTTAACTAAAGATAGGTTAAATAGGCAGAGATGCTTATAGAATACTATTTTAAGATTTAGTATATTAAGGGCATAAATAATATATAAGTAGATACTCTAAGTTAGAAGGTTAAACTGTAAAATAATAAAAAGCCATTAGGGGCTTTATTACGAAAAGACATAGACAGATTAATTAGATACAATTATCTAAAAATTATAGCAACTTAAGAGGAATTAGAAAGAATTTGCAAGTTATTGGAAAGCTTTTAAGTATAAAAGATCTTTAAGGTATAACTAGAAGAACAGTTAGAATATCTAGGAGAAGAAATACTATATAAGTAGAGAGAGACAAAGTATATCCTAAGAAGCATAGTAGAGCACTTTATAGAAGATTTCTATAAGGGATTAACTTAAGGATATAACGGAGCTATGGGCTTAGTGTTAAAACTCTAAAAGGAGTATATTATTAATAGAATCTAAAACCTAGCATAAAAGGTTATAAGAGAATATCTAAATTGCTAAAGGAATAAACTAATAAGGTATAAGCTATATAAAGGGATATAACCTATTAAAATACTAAAGAGACTATAAGAGGTTATATTATGGGACTTTATTATAAAATTGCTAAAATTAAGAGATCCTATTACCGGGTAAGATTATAACGTAATATTAGTAATAGTAGATAAGCTTATAAAGTAGGGATACTTTATAGCATGTATAGAAGAGATATTAGTAAAAGATGTTACTAGAATCTATATTAAGGAAGTGTTTATAAAATATAGGACACTAAGTAAGATTATATTAGATAGAGATCTAAGATTTATAGTAGTATTTTAGGAGGTATTCTTAGCGGAATAAGGAGTTAGAGCAGTAACTTCTACTATATATTATCCGCAAATAGACGGTTAAACGGAAAGATTAAATTAGACACTAGAGCAGTATTTAAGACACTATATTAATTACGTATAGAATAATTGGGTATTACTATTACTAGTTATACAGTTTATATATAATATAATACTATAGGAAGGAATAGGTATGTTACTATTTAAGGCGAATTACGGATATAAGCTATGAACATTATTATTACCGCGTTAAGTAAAGAGAATAAGTAGTATAGCTAAGTAGAGAATGGAGATATTAATAAATCTTTATAAGAACCTTATAGAACCAGCTAAAGTAGTACAGTAGAGAATAAAAAAGTACTATAACGCTAAGAGATCTAAGGGACTAGATCTTAAGGAGGGAGATAAAGTATAGCTACTATATAAAAATTTTAAGAGCCGACGACTAAGTAAAAAGTTAAACTATATTAGACTAGGACCTTTTAAAATCATGTAAAAGATTTTACCGGTTACGTTTAAATTAAACCTACTAGCTAAAATAAAGATCTACCCTATATAGTATATCGCGATACTAGAGCCAGTATATAGAAATATTAAGCTACTAATTTATAAGGCAGACATGTATAGAGGGTAAGAAGAGGATAAATAGTAAGTTTTGAAGATTGTTAGTTACAAGGATATTAACGATAAAATATAGTATAAAGTTAAGTGGATAGGCTATAATAAGACTACTTAGGAGCTATTAGAAAATCTAAAGAATATTATAGAAAAGGTATAGGAGTATCGGAAGAGATTAGGTTAGGTAATATTAATAAAGAAGGATTGTTAAAGAACGAATTACTTAAAGGGGACCTAGGAGGAACGGCTACTAAGCTATTTAGAGTTATTTCCTTTTTAGTTAAGGGAGGACTAGTCCTCTTGTTACTAAGTTCCTATAGACCTTATTTTATAAGTTTCCACTCCTTAAAACGCACCTTCTTACGCACCTTCTTAAGACAAATTAATTGAGTAGATGTAGTAAGACGGGAGTTAAGAGCACGTTACTAAGCCTTAGCGGCCTCTTACTCTGCGTTATAAGAATAATAAAGCTTAGCTAGAGCTACTAATAACTTATTATCTAGCTTTATAGTAGCAGTTTAAATATAAAACCCTAAGATAGATTAACTAGGGAACTTAAAGACTACTAAGAGTTATAGGAAGCGCATACTTAGCGTTAAAAATATAACGAACGTTATAAGAAGAACGGACATTTGCTTTAGTATATTCTAAATATAAAGAGGGTTACTAAGACGAAGGACTTGCCAATGCAACATAAACTAACCCCTCTTTCGCATAACAAGAATACGGAGATAGTATAATTTCACTAAGTAATAATATAATAGCAACGATATGAGACTGGCGGGCTATAGAAGAAGAAGGCATTACTTTAGGTATAATAAGTAATAATATTAACTAAATTAATTAGACGGATATTATACCTCTAGTAAACAACTTAAAGATAGAGAGGAGGGGGATAGTGTTATAGACACTTTAAGTACGATGTTATAACTACTAGGAAAGAAGTTAGAGGAAGCTAGTTAGTTAATATAAGTACGGTTTAGAATAGAGCCGATAAAACCATGTAATGAAGAATAGTAAGTAAGTTACATAAGGTAATCTATATAATCTGTACGATTTAAAGGATCTATAATAGAGTAAATAGAGTACACGTATATTACGTATAAGAAGGATTTTTTAGGAGTATAGTTATATATTTAAAGGACCTTAGTCCCTACCTAGATAGTTCCTTCCTTATAGTAATTCTTAGAATATAATTAGAGTTAATCTATTAGACAACTACTCTACTAGTTATTATTACGTTATTAACTTTAATTTGCATTACCTATACACCTAGCCCATTAATAAGCCTATTATAGTACTTGCTATAATGTTCTGTTACACTAGTTCTAACCTTTCTTTATTTTTTAGGCCTAGCTTGCTCTAATTAGACCTATAAAGACTGCATTTTAAGCTTATAGCTTGCTAAAACACTTTCCTATTCTTTAAATCCCTTAATAATCTTCCGAAATAGGAGCCTTTACGTTAAATAACCTTAGTCTTAGAGCTTATTACGGCTCGTATAAATGCCTCTAAACTAAAGCTTGTAGAGTGCTGTATTACGAAGATACTAAGCTAAGGAGAAGGAAAAGGGTCGCTAGGACCGATATAAACAAATATATAGGGTGAGTCGCTAAGGCGCTAGCTCTAGGCGAGCTAATTATAGGTTAGCAGAATATGGCAGAATTTGGTAGGTAATGTGCGATAGCGCCGTTACATCACCCCCCTCTTTAAAAGAAAGCCTGCCCTTAGGCTTGGCTAGAAATAGGGTAGCACTAGGCTTATAAAAAAACGTAAGATTATAGAATATAAGATAAGGAGGATAAGGAGATATAAGTGCGTCCAGACTAAGTATAAAAGGTAATTATGGGTTAAGTGGAGGCACTAGGCTAGAGAGAGTAGCTGTTAAAAGTCTTAGCACGGATCTAACTAATTAGATAACTTTAACCGGTAGTTAAAGTTCCTAGATATCTAAAATTTTATAGTATTAGCAGAAAACGGTAGAATATGGCAAAATTTAGTAGATAGCTGTATTAGGGCTTTAGGGCGTTCTTATCCCTATACTCCTCTAGTAACTTATCGTCTTTATTATATTAATATTCTATCTACTTATCTAGGTACTTTAGGGGTCTAGGTATATTAGGGTATTAGTTATAAAGTTCTTTAAGCTTTTAGGGATAGCCTATAAAGTTTTATATAGGGTACTAGGTTAGGTCTAGGTTATAGCCCTTCTATTAAATATAGTATTTTAATATTCCCTATACTATTTTATAGGCTAGTATTTTATTAACTTCCTATTTATTATTACCGTTTACTTAAATTAGTAGGGGAGGCTTATTCTTTTATCCGGGTAATAGGTTATTTGTAGCTTTTTATAGCTTATCTAGTAAGAAAATAGGGTGCACCCTAATTAAATTTAGGAGCTTTACCTTGTATAAGTTGCCTATCTTCTTAAGGACCTTATACAGCCCTGCTATCTAATAGTCTAGCTTACAGCTAGGTCGTTTAGTCTTCTAATTTCTTATTATAACTTAGACTATATTACTAGGGGCAAAGTTAGGCTTTTAACGGTATTTGTTTGCCTATTGTTTTATTAATCTTTAAGCTTTTTTTAGGTTTTTATAGGCTACCATCTAGGCTTCCTCTAAGCGCTTAGCGTACTATTAGGCCTTACTATAAGATAGCTTTTCTTATATAGTTTAGGGTTTTCCTAGCCTTTTCTAGTTAAAGCTTATATAGGGTAAGTATTCTATTTTTAGCTAAATTGGGGTAAACCCTATAGAGTTATGGGGTAGGGTTGCTTAGGCGTAGTTTATTAAGGGTAATAGTTTAGACTAGTTGTTCTAGAAGTAGTTAATAAAGGGCCTAAGCCTCTAGTCTAGGTACTAATTTATAATCTCTATCTAACCGTTTATTTAGGGGTAGTAAGCTATAAAAAGCTTTAGCTTAATACTTAGGATCCAGGTAAACTTATTTTAGAAGGCTAATATAAACTATAGCCTATAATCAGATATAATAGTATTTAATAATCCATAAATTTAGTAGACGTAGTAGACGTATAGCTAGGCTACCTCTTTAGTATTAATATTTTTATAATAGGGGATTAAAAACGGGCGTTTACTAAAATAGTTAACTATAACTATAACTATATCGTATCTATTACGGTCTATAGGTAGTTTATAAAAGTTTATAGAGATATACTGCTAAGGGCGCTCTAGTATTAAGAGTAGCTTAAGTAGTTCTAGAGTTTTATTTTATAGGGTTATAGCTCTCTAGTAGTCCTCATAGTTCTATATATATTAATTAATATCTACAACCATTCTTAGCTAGTAGTAGCGGTAGTTAATAATTTTATAGATTTTATTCTTATTAGGGTGTACTATAGAGACTTAGCAATAAGCTTCGCAGATTAGTTCTATCTATAGATTATTAACGTTAGGGACTATATATTATAGTATTGTAACGCGTAACCTAGATAGGGAGCCTAGTTAGGGGTTCGGCTAAGGACTTAGTGTTATAACGCGTATATATTACGTCTCTACCTCCTATACATACCTCTCCTCTTCTTCTTAGCTTAGTATCTTCGTAATACAGCATTCTATAAGCTTTAGTTTAGAGGCATTTATATAAGCCGTAACATTATACTAAGCTTACCCTATATTACCTGGGAAGGCCTTAATAATATCCCACCCTAAAAGAAACTTTATCTACAATAACGCGTTAACGCGCTATACTTAGACACTAAAACAACTCTATATTGCCTAGGAAGGCCTTTATAATATTTTACTCTATTAGCTAAATAGGACTAGACCTATACCCCTAGAATTAAAATTAAAGCGTATAATACTAATAAACCTTAAAAAGCTAACAATAGCACCTAAAGTAAGCTTATTTAAAAGAGCTGCCCTAATCTAAGAAGAACACGAGATTTAATTAGGATTTAAAATTAAAGATAATAATATTATTATAGACGTATATAAACAGATTTATACCCTAATAGCTAATTAGGAAGCTAACTGTCTCTAAGTTTAAAGTATATAGAAGACCCTATAAGAGATCCTAAACAGCCTTACGGCCCTATAAAGTAGCTTAGCTCCCCCTTCTAGAAGTCCTAGTTATCCTATTTACTTAACTAAATATAATATACTAAAGAGTACAGATATAATAATAAAGCAATTAAAGTCCGTTAAGCTCCCTAACCCCTAACTACTATTTAACGGAATAGACCCTACCTTTAAAAATTAGAGGATTTAAGTATAAGGAAAGCTCCGCGTTAACTACAACTATTTCCTTTCTAAAGAAGCTAAAATACTCTACCTCTTTAGTTAAACTATAGGGGACGCCCAACGGCACCTTTAAGCTAAGTTTAAGGACGATTCCCCTATCTAATTTATATCCGTTAATAAAATGCTATAGCACTTAGCTACTATTTATATTAACCTAAATAAAGTACGGGATGCCTGGTATAACTATAATCGCCTAATAATAAAACTAAATTAACCCTTTGCTAAATTCTAGACTTAATTCCTATACCTTATAGGAGAAGGCCAAGTCCCCCTTAAATTACCGATTGGACCTATACAATAAACTAACGATTAGGCTATAAGAAAAGATTATAATAACCTTAAACAACCTACTAAACTACAAAAGACTTACAGCTTATTGTCTATTATTAGATTTAGAACTAAAGCGAATTAACGCCCGCCCTAATTGGTAGAAGCAACCCTAAAACCTATTAACTACACTTATAGGAGCTAGAGTAGGAAGATAAGCTACTATAATCCCTGCTCTAAAAGCGGTCACTACTATGTATCCGCAAGCCTTGCCTAACCCACCCTTAACTAGCAATTGCTGCAATACCCTAATTAACCCTACTACGGTTATATACTACAACTGCGATAAGAATAATCACTTTACCTTATCTTGCCCAGAGCTAAAGGATATAGGCGATATTAAGGAGATAAAGGAAGGAGAGACGTCCGACAAGTTAGGAAAAGAAGAACCCTAGGGAAAGACCCCCCCCCTAGGGTACCCTATTAATCTTAAAGAAATTAATCTAAGTTAGTTAATAGGTGGAAAACACTTTACGGTTCTATATATAGTATCTTAAAATGGATATAGTATTAATATAACCGCCCTTATTAACACTAGAGCAAATAGCTTTGCCTTTATAAATACTGCCTATATAAATAATGTTGCTAAGTTTTTAAATATAAAAGCTACTAAACTAGAAAAGCCTATCTAAGTAAGAAGATATAATAGTTAGGCCAGTAAGCCGGTTACCTACGTCCTAAAGTTACATATTACTCTTAATAGACGACGCTAGTATAGTATCCCCTTTTACATCCTAGACCTAGGGTCCTACGATATAATCCTTAGCCGAAAATAGATATCCTATTTTAATATTTGGCTAAATATATAACAAAAATAATTCGTTTAGCCAAAGGATAAACCGAAATTACTTTCCTTTATTAGGGAAATCCGAACTAACCGTAAAATACTAGCCGTAAGGGCTAACCCTACCTATTAGTAAGATGTTAGGGACCGCGACTTAGCCTTCGCCTAAGAAGATACCTATCGTAAGGCTAGAAGGAACTCTTTTATATTAATAAAGATACTCCCCCAGAGCACTACGGTTAACAAAAACTCTATATATAGTAGTAGGATAAATAGCGATATAGACGACGTCTAAATCACGTAAATTTAACTAATATGGAAGAGAATATATTAATCGGACATAAGAGATAACCTCTAAAAGATATAATAGGAGCTAAAAGGAGTAATAACAACGCCTTTACCATAGATGCCCCTAAGGTTCTATACACCCCCATTATTACGCGACCTCCCTATAGTAGATATCGCGGTAATTAGCACTATAGTATTTTACTTTAATATATATAGGAGGGATAATAAGGTCTTTATAACTAGCTTATACAAAATTAACCGGATTATTAATAAGAGGGAAGAAAAGCTAGCTAAGGAAACTAATAAGGAACTAGTTAAACGCCTCCTCCCTACTATTTATACGGGATATAAGAATATATTTTTAAAAGCAGCTTTAAATAAGTTACCTCCTTACCAGATATATAATTATAAGATTTAATTAGCAGCCAATAACTTACTAGAATATAGCCCTCTCTACTAATAATTAATAGATAAGCTAAAAGTAATAAAGTAGTACTTAATTAAGAACCTTAATAAAGGGTTTATTAAGCCAAGCTAAGCCCCTTTTACTTCCCCTATTCTATTTATAAAAAAGCCTAATAGAGGCCTTTATTTCTGTATTAACTATTAAAAGCTAAATACTATTACTTAAAAGGATTAGTATCCCATTCCTTTAATTAACGAAACCCTTACATATTTAAGCTAGGTAAAGATCTTTACTAAACTTAATATCCGCTAAACTTTCTACTAAATTAGAATAGACCCTATATTTAAAGATTTAACAACGTTCCGTACCCATTATAGGTTCTATAAATATAAAGTCCTTCCTTTTAGATTAATAAATAGGCCGGCTATATACTAAAGGTATATAAATAATATCCTTTTTAACTACCTTAATAAATTCTGCACGGAATACCTAGACAATATCCTTATATACTTAGACAATAAACTTAAGTATAAAGTTTATATAAAGAAGGTTTTAGAGAGACTACAAAACACAGGCTTATAAGTTAATATTAAGAAATATAAATTTAGAGTAAAACGTATAAAGTACTTTGGGTTTATTATTACTATAAAAGGAATTAAAATTAATCCTAAGAAGGTTAAAGCAATCTGTAACTGGAAACCCCCTTATACTATAAAAGGGATCTAGTTTTTCCTTAGTTTTTATAACTTTTACTACTAGTTTATCTATAACTATAGAGTTGTGGCTAAGCCTCTTATACAACTTACCTAAAAAGACACGCCCTTTATCTTTAATAGTAACTATATAAAAGCATTTAAAGAGTTAAAAGAGCGGCTTATCTCTTCTCTAATCCTTTATTACTATAACTTAGACCTTAAATTAATGTTAGAAACGGATGCTTCTAACAGAGTTATAGCAGGAATCCTATTATAGCTATATTAGGACGGCAAATAATACCCTATTACTTTATTTTTAAAAATAATAGACCTAGCTAAGTATAACTATAAAATACACAATAAAGAAATACTAGTTATTATTTAATCGCTATCCTAATAGCGTGCGAAGCTTAAAGGTATAAACTCTTAGATTAAGATATATACAGATTATAAGGCCCTAAAGTACTTTATAACTATAAAGCAGCTTACTAAATAGTAAGCCTAGTAGGCTAAAGTACTCTCCCAATTCTTTTTTATAATTATATATCGTTCTAGTAAGTAAAACTCTAAGACTAATACCCTAACTTAAAGAGAATAAGATGTAGGACCCTAGGATAAGCTAAAGACCCAATACTGGACGCGCGCGCTCCTCTATCCTAAATAGCTTAACCTATAGATCCTTAAGGAGCTAAACTCCTAGTAAAATAAGCTAGCACTAATAGAGGAGTCCTTAAATAAACTAATAGGGTATAACGGTGCTAGGGCGCGTTATCTACTAAATTCTGCTATATTACTACTAAATTCTGCCAACCTATTATTGGCTCGCTTATTACTAGTACCTTAGCGGCACTTATAGAATATCTATTTACTCTACCTCCTATACCTACCTCTTCTTCTTCTTCTTAGCTTAGTATCTTTACTAGATAGCAATCTATAAGCTTTGGTTTAGAGGCATTTATATAAGCTATTATATTATACTAAGCTCTCCCTATATTGGCTAGAAAGGCCTTAATAATATCCCACCCTAAAAAATCTTTATCTACAATAACGCGTTAACGCGCTATACTTAGATACTAAAACAACTCTATACTACCTAGGAAGGCCTTAATAATATCCTACTTTATAAGCTAGATAGGACTAGACCTATACCCCTAGAATTAAAACTAAAGCATATAATACTAATAAACCCTAGGTAGCTAATAATAGCACCTAAAGCAAGCTTATCTAAAAGAGTTACCCTAACACAAGAAGAATACGAGATTTAATTAGGATTAGAAATTAAAGATAATAATAACATTATAGACGTATATAAACGGATTCGTGCCCTAACAGCTAATTAAAAGGCCGACTGTCTCTAAGCTTAAAGTATATAGGAGACCCTATAAGAGATCCTAGATAGCCTTACGGCCCTATAAAGTAGCTTAGCTCCCCCTTTTAAAAGTCCTAGTTATTTTATTAACTTAACTAAATATAATATACTAGGGAGTATAGATATAATAACAAAGTAATTAAAGTCCGTTAAGCTCCCTAACCCCTAACTACTATCTAATAGGATAGACCCTACCTTTAAAAATTAGAGGATTTAAGTATAAGGAAAGCTCTATATTAACCACAACTATTTCCTTTCTAAAGAAGCTAAAATACTTTACCTCTTTGGTTGAACTATAGGGGACGCCTAACGGTACCTTTAAGCCAAGTTTAAGGATGATTCCCCTATCTAATTTATATCTATTAATAAGATAATACAGTATCTAGCTGCTATTTATATTAACTTAAATAAAGTACGGGATACCTAGTATAACTATAATCACCTAATAATAAAACCGAACTAATCCTTTACTAAATTCTAGACTTAATTTCTATACCTTATAGAAGAAGGCTAGGTTCCCCTTAAAAACTACTATTTAGATCTATATAATAAGCTAACAATTTAGCTATAAAAAAAGATTACTATAACCTTAGATAACCTACTAACCTATAAAAGACTCGCAGCTTATTACCTATTATTAGACTTAAAACTAAAGCGGATTAACGCCCGCCCTAATTAGCAGAAGTAACTATATAGTAATTAGAACTTATTAGCTATACCTATAAAAGCTAAAGTAAAAAGATAAGCTATAATTACTCTTATACTAAAAGCGGTTATAACTACGCACTAGTAAGCCTCGCCTAACTAGCTATATACTACGCCCTTAGCTAGTCCCCATTATAATACCCTAATTAACCCTACCTTAGCTATATACTACAACTATAATAAAAAGGGTTACTTTACCTTATCTTACCTAGAGCTAAAGGATATAGATAATATTAAGGAAATAAAGGAAGGAAAAACGTCTAATAAGTTAGGAAAAGAAGAACCCTAGGGAAAGACTCCCCCCTAGGGTACCCTATTAATCTTAAAAAGATTAATCTAAGTTAGTTAATAGGTAGAAAATACTTTACGGTTCTATATATAGTATCTTAAAATAGATATAGAGTTAATATAACCGCCCTTATTAACACTAAAGTAAATAGCTTTACCTTTATAAATACTGCCTATATAAATAATATTACTAAGTTTCTAAATATAAAAGCCACTAGACTAGAAAAGCCTATTTAAGTAAAAGGCTATAATAGTTAAGCTAGTAAGCTAGTTACCTACGTCTTAAAGTTATATATTACTCTTAACGGATAACGCTAGTATAATATTTCTTTTTATATTCTAGACCTAGAGTCCTATAATATAATCCTTAGCCAAAAATAGATGTTCTATTTTAATATTTAGCTAAATATATAATAAAGATAATTTATCTAGCTAGAGGATAGACTGAAATTACCCTCCTTTATTAGGGAAATCTAAACTAACTATAAGATACTAGCCGTAAAGGCTAACCCTACCTATTAGTAGGATGTTAGGAACCGTAACTTAGCCTTTACCTAAAAAGATGCCTACTATAAGACTAGAAGGAACTTATTTATACTAATAAAGATACTCCCCTAGAGCGCTATAGTTAATAAAGACTCTACTTATAGTAGTGGGATAAATAGCGATATAGATAACGTTTAAATTACGTAGATTTAACTAATAGGGAAGAGAATATACTAATAGAACATAAGGGATAACCTCTAAAAGATATAATAGGAGCTAAAAGGAGTAATAACAACGGCTTTACCCTAAAAGCCTCTAAAGTCCTATATACCCCTATTATTACGCAACCTCCCTATAGTAAATATCGCTGTAATTAGCGCTATAGCGTTCTACTTTAATATATATAGGAGGGATAATAAGGTCTTTATAACTAGCTTATATAAAATTAACTAGATTATTACTAAGAGGGAAGAAGAGCTAGCTAAGGAAACTAATAAGGAGCTAGTTAAACGCCTCCTCCCTACTATTTATGCGGGATATAAAAATGTATTTTTAAAGACGGCCTTAAATAAGTTACCCCCTTACTAAATATACAATTATAAGATTTAATTAAAAGCTAATAACTTGCTAAGCTATAGCCCTTTCTACTAATAATTAATAGATAAGCTAAAAGCAACTAAGTAGTACTTAATTAATAACCTTAATAAAGGGTTTATTAAGCTAAGTTAAGCCCCTTTTACTTCCCCTATCCTATTTATAAAAAAGCCTAATAAAGGCCTTTATTTTTATATTAACTATTAAAAGCTAAACACTATTACTTAAAAGGATTAGTATTTTATTCCTTTAATTAATAAGACCCTTATATATCTAAGCTAGGTAAAGATCTTTACTAAACTTAATATCCGCCAAGCTTTCTACTAAATTAGAATAAACCCTATATCTAAAAATTTAATAATATTCCGTACCTATTATAGGTCCTATAAATATAAAGTTCTTCCTTTTAAACTAATAAACGGACTAGCTATATACTAAAGGTATATAAATAATATTCTTTTTAATTACCTTAACGAATTCTATACGGTATACCTAGATAACATTTTTATTTACTTAAATAATAAACTAGAGCACTAAATTTATATTAAAAAGGTCCTAGAGAGGCTACGGAATATAGGCTTATAAGTTAATATTAAGAAATATAAGTTTAGGGTAAAATAAATAAAGTACTTTAGGTTTATTGTTAGTATAAAAGGAATTAAGGTTAACCCTAAGAAGGTTAAAGCAATTTATAATTAGAAACCCCCTTATACTATAAAAGGGATTTAATCCTTCCTTAGCTTCTATAACTTCTATTACTATTTTATCTATAACTATAGAGTAGTAGTAAAGCCTCTTATATAACTTACCTAAAAGAATACGCCTTTTACCTTTAATAATAACTATATAGAAGCCTTTAAATAGATAAAAAATTAGCTTACCTCTTCTCTAATCCTCTATTACTATAACCTAGACCTTAAATTAATACTAAAGACGGACGCTTTTAATAAAGTTATAGCGGGAATTCTATTACAGTTATATCCGGATAGTAAGTAGTACCCTATTACCTTCTTCTTAAAAATAATAAACCTAGCTAAGTATAATTATAAAGTACATAATAAAGAAATACTAGCTATTATTTAATTGCTATTTTAATAATATATAGAGCTTAAAGGTATAAGTTCTTAGATTAAGGTTTATACTAATTATAAAGCCTTAGAGTATTTTATAATAATAAAGCAGCTTACTAGTTAATAGGCTTAATAGGCTAAAATACTTTCTTAATTCTTCTTTATAATTATATACCGTCCTAGTATATAAAACTTTAAGGTTAATGCCCTAACCTAAAGAGAATAGAATATAGGCCTATAGGATAAGCTAAAGGCTTAGTATTAGACACGTGCCCTTCTTTACCCTAAATAGCTTAACTTATATATCCTTAAGAAACTAGGCTCTAAATAGAGCGAGCTAGTACCTATAAAAGGAGAGTTTTTAGATAAATTAATAGGACTAATTAACTATATCCTAACCGCGAACCGCACAGCTAATTTCTTAAAGGCCCTCTACAACTAAGATATAAAAGGTAACCCTAATTTAAAAATAAAAGATGGACTACTCTTATACTAAGAGCGGCTTATAGTTCCGGATATTAATAACCTATAGATAGAGCTAATCCATAAAGCCTATTATTAAGTCTTTATAGTATACCCTAGTTAAGATAAAACCCACTAACTACTAGCGCCCCATTACTATTAGTAAGGACTTCTATCTAATATAGAATAATTTATTAAAAACTACTACGCCTATAAACGCGTAGATGCCCCTAGGAATTAAACTCCTAAGTAGTTATAACTACTGCTAGTTCTAGAACGCCTATAGTAATATATTATAATAAATTTTAAGTTATTTTTAAAGGACGCCCACAGCCATAATACGGCCTTTATAGTAATTAACCAACTATATAAATAATCCGTCTCCCTCCCTTATTTTAAAACTATAACTATAAAGGATATAGCCTACCTCTATATTAATAATATCTACTAATTCTATAGTGCTCCTAAATTAATAATCTCTAACTATAGTCCCTAGTTTATATTAAATTTCTAAAATAAATTTTACCGTATCCTTAGGATTAAGATTAAGCTCTTTACTATATTCTACCCTTAAACTAATAGTTAAACTAAGATTATAAACTAGTACCTTAACTAGCAACTACACCCCTTTATAAATTATTATTAGGATAACTGGTTAGAATTACTACCTATAATAGACTACGCGCAGCTTATACTTCCCTATAATAGTATAGGAATATTATTATTTAAACTGCTCTATGGATACGCACTATAAACGTCCTTTAATTAGGATAGGTCTACTAAACCCACTACGGCTCGCGAACGCCTTAGCTATAAAGAGGCCTAAATACTAGCTAAGAGAATATATAGAGCCTAAAAGACTGCTTAAACGATTATAAAAAAGGCGTAAGAGAAGAAAGAGGCTAATGTAAATTAATATTATTGCAAAGTAGACTTTTAAGTAGGAGGCTCGGTATAGGTATTAATAAAGAACTAGAAAACCTAGAGGCTAAGCTATAAGTTAAACCACTAAATAGCTAGTCTATATAAGATCTTAAAGAAGGTAGAATACTCCTTTAAGGTTAAACTATTAGATTTAATAAGGATCTACCCTATTTTCTCCCTAAACTAACTATAAAAAGCTATAAATAACCTATTACCTAGATAGTATAATAACCCCCTACTACTAATCTAGATTGCGGAGGATAAAGAATAGGAAGTTAAAGAGATCTTAGTAGTTAAGAAGGTCCGTAGTATCTTAAAATACTATATAGGCTAGGTAGGCCACAATAAGGACCTAAATTAGTATCCCGTATCTAATTTTAAGTACTCCCTTTATAAACTATAGGATTTCTACCTAGCCTATCTAAACCTCCCAAAACTATTATCTAAATTAAATAACTAGATTAAATGCTAGAAAGAGGGGTTAGATAATTATAACAATCTAAATAATAATAAGGAACTTAAACAACGCTTAAGGGTAGGCTTTTTCTAAAAGGGGGGGTAATGTGACGGTACTAGGGCGCGTTACCTGCTAAATTCTGCTAGTTTACTACTAAATTCTACTAACCTATTATTGGCTCGCTTATTACTAGCGCCTTAGCGGCACTTATAGGATATCTATTTACTCTACCTTTTATACCTACCTCTTCTTCTTTTCCTTAGCTTAGTATCTTTACTAAATAGTAATCTATAAGCTTTAGTTTAGAGGCATTTATATAAGCCGTTATATAGGGCTAATTAACCACCTCCTAACTATAAACCGCACGGCTAACGCCCTAAAGGCCCTCCGCGATTAAGCTATAAGAGAAGACCCCAATTTTAAAACGGAGGAAGAATTGCTCCTATATTAAGAGCGGCTTATAGTCCCTAACGTTAATAATCTATAGACTAAACTAATTCGCAAAGCCTATTACTAAGTCTCTATAGCATACCCTAGTAAGAATAAGACCTATAAAATTATTAGCGGCCGCTACTATTAGCCTAGGATAGCTATAAATATTAATTAATATATACGGAACTGCGATAACTATTAAAGAGCTATAATCCTATAAGACAAAACCCTAGGACTACTAAAACCGCTCTTAATACTAGAGCGCCCCTAATAATATATCTTTATAGACTTTTATAAACTACCTATAGACCGTAATAGATATAATATAGTTATAATCCTAGTTAACCGCTTTAGCAAGCGCCTATTTTTAATCCCCTACTATAAGAATATTAATGCTAAAGAGGCGGCCTAGCTATATATCCACTACGTCTACTAAATTTATAGACTGCTAGACACTATTATATCTAATTATAGGCCGTAGTTTATATTAGCCTTTTAGAACGAGTTTACCTAGATCCTAGGTATTAAGCTAAAGCTCTTTACGGCGTATTACCCTTAGATAAACGGTTAGACAGAGATTATAAATCAGTATTTAGACTAAAGACTTTAGCCCTTTATTAACTACTTCTAAGATAACTAGTCTAAACTACTCCCCCTAATAGACTATACCTAAGCAACCCTACCCCATAACTCTATAGAGTTTGCCCCTATTTTAGCTAGAAATAGGCTACTTACCCTATATAAGCTTTAACTAGAAAAGACTAGAAGAACCCTAGACTATACGCGAGAAACTATTCTATAGTAAGGCCTAGCAGTACGCTAAACGCTTAAAAAAGGCCTAGACGGTAGCCTATAAAAACTTAAAAAAAGCCTAAAGGTTAATAAAATAGTAGGCAAACAAATACTGCTAGGAACTATAACGGCTTATATAAATACCTCTAAATTAAAGCTTATGGATTACTATCTAGTAAAAATACTAAGCTAAGGAGAAGAAGAAGAGGTAGGTATAGGAGGCAGAGTAAATAGATATCCTATAAGTGCCGCTAAGGCGCTAGTAATAAGCGAGCCAATAATAGGTTAGTAGAATTTGGCAGCAATATAGCAGAATTTAGCAGGTAACGCACCCTAGCA
>Ga0307515_10010820_pt1 | contig 17407 bp, 9 predicted proteins | sample 17_EM_MG_FD_194513 | JGI IMG/M metagenome (GOLD analysis project Ga0307515, IMG submission 194513) | Populus trichocarpa ectomycorrhiza microbial communities from riparian zone in the Pacific Northwest, United States - 17_EM | ecosystem: Host-associated > Plants > Roots > Unclassified | place...
AAGCTCCTCCTCCAAGAAAGCAGGCTGTGGCATCGGATGGCCACGAATGAATGGTCGTTCAACGATGAATCCCCGCCTGTCGTTATAAAGTTCACGAGGGATGCGATTTCTCCCAGCCATTTTAGGGTTTTCTGGAAAATTCCGGTTTCTTTCTTTTCTTCCCTGCAAGCCGAGAGAGAGAGAGAGAGAGAGCGAGCGATGATCAATCAACGACTTAATGTGATCCTTTATTAATTAATTGTTTTTCAATTTGTGATCCTTTATCAATTAATTTTCTTAATGCATCCTTTCTGCTTACCTTCATTACTTCCAAATTTGTATACTAAACTAGTTATTTGGTCTCGAATAATTTTATTTTTCAATAAAAAATATAAATATATAAGCTTTTTTAACATGTTTTTATCTATAAAAAATTCTCAATTAAAAAATAAAAAGCTTATATATATATATATATATATATCTAATTAAATAATTAAAAAATTATTTGCGCCAATAAATATAAAAAAAGTTAATAATAAAGACTAAACTGAAAAAATTAAAAAATAAATATAGATCAAGATATTTAATCTCAACACGTGTCATGTATGAAATTATATTTAATAATTGTTTTTCATAGAATAGATTATTTATCCAATCAAACGATGTAAAAAAAATTGTTAATGATAATTAAAGACTAAACTACAAAAAATAAAGAGATAAATATAAAACAAGATATTTAATCTCTCAACATGGATAATGTACACAATTGTTTTTAATAACTTTGTTTCTTGAAATAAATTTTTTATTTAATCAAATGATAATAGAAACAAACACACACATAAAAGCAATTGAATAAAATCAAAGAAAAAAATATTATGCAATGCTATACATATTCGAAAAAAACAATATTATAATTTTATATGAAAATCAAATAAAAACTAAATGATATTTAATCAAAGACTAAATTGAAAAATTGTGAGATAGATTTGGATATAAACATCTAATCTCGAAACACGAGTTATAGACTTGATTATATTTAATAACATTGTTTCTTGGAAAGAATGTTTTATTGAATAAAATGATAATAAAAAATCATGCATAGAAAAGTGATTGAATAAAATTAAAGTGAAAAAAAATTAAGTATTGCTACAAAGAAAGAATGTTTCCTAACATTAAAAAAAAATGTTGAAATTATACTCGTTAACTAGGTAAAAATTAAATCATATTATATCAAAAAAGATCATAAAAATTTGTTAAAGATTTATTAAAATTGAAAAGAAAAGAAGAAAACAACCAATAAAAAGATGAAATTGCAAGAAAAAAATAAAATGAAAAAAAAAAAGAAAAAAATTATTATATAAATATAATTAAATATCACTTACTCTTATATTATAAAAGAGACACTACCAATTGATCCCCACTTGTCAAACCACATTAGCATTTAGCATTTGAATTTGAATATAAGTAATTCTTTAAAAGTAAAGAAATATGACTTAGAAGGCGAGGAATATATTAAGGCGGGGAAATATGAAAAGTTGTATAGATAGGTTTCTTCTAAAGCAAATCGGCCCCCATGCAGATCAATGGTGCAATACAAATAGCTAAAGGGAAAGGTACTTCTCAATTTGAAAGTATAATCTTATAGAAAAAAATGAAACTATTTTGAATTATTATAATTAGCTTGTTCAATCATTGCTGAAAGAATTTAAAGATGTTATTTCTGAAGAGATTCTTTTGAGTTTACCACCCATGAGATGAGATGAAGTCAACATCATATATACCTTATGCAATCAAGATTGAATCCAACTCACCAAGCCAAATTACAAAAGCAAGTGGAAAAGTTGATGGTTAGGGGACTAATTAGGGAGAGCATGAGTCCTTCTGCTATACCAGTCTTATTTGTGCCAAAGAAAGATGGAACATAGTGCATGTGTATGGACAATAAAGCAATAAACAAAATCATAATCAAATATCGATTTCTTATATAAAGACTTGATTACATGTTTGATTAGTTGTATAAAGCCAAAGTCTTCTCCAATATGGATCTAAAAAGTGGGTATCATCATATATGAATATATGAACGAGGGTAGGTGATAAATAAAAGATCACTTTTAAAACCAGCAAGGGTTTATATGAATGACTAGTCATTCCATTTGGTTTATCAAATGATCCAAGTATATTTATAAGATTGATGACATATGTATTTTAGCCTTTTTAGAGAAGTTTGTAGTGGTAAATTTCAATTACATTTTTATGTACAAATGGTTTTATAAAAAGCATAAGGAGCATTTGAAGAAGGTTTTTGACACTTTAAGGATCATCACTTCTTTGTCAACCTCAAGAAGTGCCATTTTCTTTTCTGATAACATTGTTTTCCTTGGCTATATTATTTTTAACACATGAATCAAAGTTGACTCATGCAAAGTGGAGGCAATCTTGAGCTAGCCAACTCTAAAAACCATTTTTGATATCTGAAGCTTTCATGGCTTGGTTTCATTCTATAAATAGTTTATCAAAAACTTTAGGACGTTAATTGCTCATATAATTGAGTGTTTAAAAGGAAGAGAATTTAGGTGGAATAATGTTGCTCAAGTTAGTTTTGATCTTATCAAAACTATGATGATCAAAGCTTTCATCCTAGTTCTTCAAAATTTTGAAACAATCTTTGAAGTTAATTATGATGCTTCTGGAGTGGGAATTAGGGCTATTCTAAGTAAAGAAAGGAGGCTGATAACTTATTTCAGTAAAAAGCTAAATGCTACAAAGAAGAAATAGTCCACCTATGACAAAAAGTTATTTGCCATCATCCGAGCACTTTACCATTGGACTCATTACTTGCTACCTAACAAATTCATGCTTTATTCAGATCATGAAGCACTCAATTATTTAAGTAGCCAACAAAAGCTCAACACTTGACATACAAGATAGGTAGAGTTTCTCCAACCCTTTCAATTATATTGAAACATAAATTTGAAAAATTAAACCAAGTGATAAATGCTCTAAGTCAAAGACATGCTCTTATAAATGCAATGCAAGCTTTGAAATGATCAAAGAATTTTATGAAGATGATCTAGATTATGGCTCTATTTGGAAAGCTTGTTCAAGTGGAGTAAAGAATCAGCATTTCTTGCAAAATAACTTTCTATAAAAAAGGAAAACACTTCGTATACCACAAAGTTTTGGATAGGAAGTTATAATTTTTAAGGTACCTAGTGGTGACCTTATTGAACATTTTAGAATGGAGAAAACACAATAAGAGCACTTTTATCGGCCCAAAATAATTTGTGATGTTAATCGAATTGTGAACATGTGTAGAACTTGCCACAAAGCAAAGAAGTATGGTAGCAATACTAAATTGTATGTTTTTTTGGTAATTCTAATTGTACCATAGAAAGATGTGAGCATGTATTTTATTCTTGGACTACCTCAAACTTAGAAAATAAGGGATTTTATTTTTGTAATGGTGGATATATTTTTAAAAATTGCACATTTCATCCCTACCAATAAAACATTCGATGCTACTTATGTTGTTGGCTTGTTTTTTTTAGGAAATTATTTGACTCCATGAAATTCCAAAACTATTATTTTTTATCATGATATGAAGTTTTTGAGTTATTTTTAAAAGAATTTTTTGGAAAAGTTAGGAACCAAGCTAAAATTCAGTACTTCCCATCATCCTTAAATAGATAGGCAAACTAAAGTGGTGAACTGCAGCTTTGGTTCTTTGTTAAGAAAAATATCCAGAAGTGGGATTCATTACTTCCTTATGTTAAGTTTGTATACAATCAGTCTCTTTGTCAAACAATAAGCCATAATCCATTTGAAGTTATTTATAGGAATCCAATCAATCCTATAAACTTATCTCTTTATTTAATTAAAAACAATTTGACTATAGATGCTTTAAAATATGCCAAACAACTTAAATAACTTCATGAATGAGTCAAGAAATTAGATTAAGATGAAAACTAAAAAAAAAATACAAGAAGCAGGTTGATAAGCATAAAGAGTATGTCATGTTCAAACCATGTTATGAAGTTTAGATCCATTTGAGAAGACAACGATTTCTAACCAGAAAGTTTCCTAAACTTCAAACACTTGCTAATGGCCTTTTAAAAGTCTTACAAAAAAATGGTTATAATGCTTACAAGATTGAGTTGTCGAGTGACTATGGAGTTTCAACAACTTTTAATGTGTCTGATTTATGTCCTTATATTGATGATGAGCCACTAGACTTAAGGGTAAGTCTTTTTCAATTAGAAGAGAATGATAGTCATGGATCAAGTTTAAATCTAGCCTAAAAACCTTTGGGTATTCAACCCACAATGGAAGAGTTTTCAGTCCAAGAGGTGGATATAGACCTGATTGCATCTTGTGGCCAAATTGGCTAAATCTGATTAGTTTAAAGTTATATTTAAGTCTACTTGAGTTTTCTAAGTGTCTCTATTCATTTTTTTTTATTCAATTTGGGTTTTCTATGTTTGAAGTTTTATCCCAAACTTAAGGTTGGTCAAGACTTAATTAATGTGTTTTTATTATGGCTTTTCATATTCTTGGAGGGATGTTCCAAGCTTATTTATGTCTACTTTCATATTGTACTTTAAGAAGTGAAGTCCATGAATTATAGTACTTTTTCAAGTTTTTTTTTTTTAAAAGCTTTCTTATCTCTTAGGTGGTTCCTAGAGTGATGAAGTTAACCTATTATTCTACATCTTAGAGTTGTATGACTTATTTTTAAGAGTGTTTCAATTCTATTTTAATAAACTATCTTCATTTTTTTCAACTCAAATTGTATCATGTTGATAAATAGGAAAAATCTGATAATATGAGAATCAATAAAATTCCAAAACCTCGCGGTTAGACCTCTTACACTCTACATATGTTTCTAATTAGTTTTTATTTAGAAATTAGCATATAATGAAGCGATAACTACCTTTATCAAATGAGAACTAGAATGATAGATTGTGAACCCTTAAAAAGGGATATTTATTCTAAGAAGCACCATCTTGTAGAAAAGAACATGAGTATAAGAAGAAAGATTGCAAACATCTAAATATGTTTAAAGAATAAAAGAAAAACTATTGATGTGCTTGATTTTATATGATTTTTACATACTCTTACTTTTAATTTTATGCTAATTTATCTTAATATTTCTATTTTATATAGTTTTTATTTATTTATTTTAATTTATATGCAGGAATAAATAAACTCACATATTTTAGAGTAAAAATTCAGCACTCGATCATTAAATTCTAGATAAACATTAGCCTTCAATTGATTGAGCCTCATTGTATTGAGAAAGCCCATTTCGAAGCCAACTAGTCATCTTTTCGCGCTGCGTTATGAGTTAGATGATAGTATTTTAAAGCCTAAACAATTTTCAAGATAAATCATGTATATGCTATCATAATCTTGGTTGTTTAGATGGTATTATAACAAGTAAAGATTTTCTTAGATGCATAAGACCATGCATAAAATATTATTCACTTTTAATATAAGAAAAAAAAACCTAAAAGAAAGTTAATATTCAAAATATTATTAGGAATAACAATTTATTATCACTCACTTTAAAATAAGGATAAAAATACCTTATATGAGGTTTATATCCAAAATACTATTGGAAATAACAAAACTCATTCATTTATAATATAAGGATAAAAAAAATTTGCAATGAATTCTATTTGAAAATATTATTTGAAATGATGCAATTGTTAAAAATTCCAAGTTTATCCTGAAAGAAACCTTAATGATAATTGATGAAATTTCACCATTCCAAACCAAGTTCTTGACTTTGAAAATCAAGGTTCGTTCATCTTAGCAAACCTGTCTTTGTAGGCAGAGCATAACAAACAAAGAAAAAAATAATACAGCTTATCTTCACAACTTGGCTTAATATAGGTGTTAATACCTTCCATTTATACAATCAATCCCTTGTCTAGAATCTTTAAATACCATTTAGGGTTCATAATAACTATAATATTAGGCGACGACTCGTAAACCAACCAAAGACTATCTAGAACACCGCCCGAGAAGGATCACTACTACGTCGCGCTCCCACGAATAGGGTACGACACCATGTAAAAAAATGAAGCAAAATTATGTCCTACACACATCATCAAGAACTCATGCAAATAAAAATAGCATCAATCTCTTTACTTAAGAGCTTTGACTTTTATGATGTATAACAAATAGAAATTTTTTTTCATGAGCTTAATGTTTCATGTTTTGCTTCTTAATGTTTTGTCTAAAGAATGATCAATAAAGAAAATTTCTCTTATTCGTCGATGACTTAAAAAAATTCTATTAAACAATACAACAAAAGATAAATTCTTCTCTGATTTTTTTTATATGAACCAAATTATTAAAAGAAAATATGTTTTAGTAGCCAACTAAATAGGTAAAGTTACCAAGACATGTTCCACATCTCTTGCATATGGTCCCATCATGTTCATTACTCTCTTCTCTTCATCAAAAACACATTTGGCCTTAAACCACCATATGCTTCCTTCAAACTTCTCAAAGCTACAATCCAAGATAAATTTTCTTGCATGCTAATTTCCCATGTAAGCCAATCAAATCTTCACAACTTGTACTCTAACACAAAGATAGCCCTTTTCAAAAACTACAAACCCTTTAAAAATGTACATTACTTGAACAACTTGATTTGTGTCATTCTTTCATTCTATTTGTCAAAACATGAGCTTTAAGATAGACAAACATCTTGAACTAACACAATTCCTCTAGTTTTATCAGCCTTTTTATGTCTCTTTAAAAATGGGTTTCATAAAAGTATGTTATTGGGGTGTCTATATAGCACCTTTTCCTTGCTTTTCAGTTTCACATTACACCTAGATGGAGCAACCATGACTAGCTACTCCCTGCACATCAATAATTGAAAAACTTGTAACCACTTAATGGAAAAAAAAAAATACCCTTCTGATTTATTTATTTTTTAGTTATTCAGAATCTCATATAACTTAGGAGAATATCCAATAAAAATCAAAGAAAAAAAGCCTACAAACAATACGAATATCAAGAAAACTTCACTTAATCCTCAAAGAGATCAATAAAATAAACAAAATAAAAGGGTAACAAATTAACCAACTAACAATCATGGGAGATATAATAACTAAGGCACCATGTTACATCATCTCACTTAAAGATGAAAATGTAAAGATAGCAATATAGCAACCATACTCTAGTTTCTCCTTATAGGCTGGTCTCTCATTGTAGTCTAAAAAGGAAAGAAAAGACTAAGAAAATCTAGCACATAAAGAACTTAAAGATATGAAAACCATAGACTAAATATAATTTCTTGGAAGAACATCCTTTATTCTAGATGACAAAATACCTTTGCTTTTATAAGAATGGAGACAAAGATGTTATACTAATTTTAACCAAAGAATAAAAGCTTACCCACATAACTGGGTTGTAGCTAAAGAAAACACATAGAATAAGTTATTACCATACATAAGAATTTATAGCACTCTTTATAAGTAGGCAAACCTGATCTGTAACGTGAGAGAAAAAAGACTTAGTCAACAACTAACGATAACTAAAATTATAAAAATAATGATAATTAAGGCAACCTAAAAAAACCTATAAAATTATTTAATGGAACAATCCCTTACCTATATTTACCATGAACCTCAAGCCCTAAAAACTAATAAAAAAATCAATTAAATCTAGCCTCTTGTTTTTTCAACTAATTTGTTCCCTGCCTAAAACAAAGTAATTTTTTTATCAATAATTAGAAAAGGAAAAAGAAAGGAAATATGAAAATATAACCTTTTTTTCTTCTCTAATTGGTGACAGTATGTAAAAAAAGATAGTTAACCTTACATTCTCCATTTCCTTCCTCTTCTGTATATCTTTCTTAATATTTCCTAAAAAATATTAAAAATGCACTTGTTAGTATTCTTTTAATAATTCAAGTACTTGTTACTCATGAATACATGTACTCTTACATCATTACACATATTTTTCCGACTCTTAATGTTTCAACTTATGAAATGCTATCAAACAAGTTAATTTCATACATATACACATATTATGTTTTCTTTTCCATATAATAATCACCCATATTTCTTTAAAAAACCCAAAAAAATTCAAGAAAAACCTAAGAAAAGACCAAAATACAAAATCAAGCTATCACAAAACAGTAGCCAAAACGGTCTCATCGTTTTGAGAAATGGTTTGACCGTTTCTTGAATCGATCTAGTTGTTTCTCAAAATAACTAGCTTGTTTCTGCTACTGGAAAGTTTCCCCCTTCGATTTGTTTTGGTCAAAATCTTCAACCTTGTATCCAACTTAAGTTTTACTTTCAAGATCAATCCTAAATCATATAAGTTGTATGCATAACACACCAAAAGATGAATTTTTAAATGAACAACACTCAATCTCCACAATTTCTAACATTCAAGAACTTATCTTTCCTTCTAGTTTTTTCATGCATAACTCAATTTCATCACATTCATGGTGTTATGCAATCATAATCATACATAAGATCATATAAAGACTACACCTAGAACTTTCCTCTAATTAGCTGAACTTAATTAGGGTTTTTACCCTTGAATTTCTCTTCAATTTGTGGTTTAATTCTCCTAATTACTTCTTATTGCATTATTATTTTAGGGAATCTATATAAAATACAATAAATTCTTCTTAATCTACATGAACCTAATTTTACAAACAAAATTGGGGCTTTTCCCTTCCTCTTTAAAATTAAGTAAAGTGGGAGAATAAGAACGTTAAAGCACCTTACCAAATAGTCTTGAATTCACAATATTACTTCTTGAATACTTTCTTAATTGATTTCCCTTTTTTCTTTAATTTTTCAGCTTTTCCTTAATTTCCTTGAATACCCTATTATTTTCTTGATTCTGCGTACTTAATTTCTTTTTGTACTAATCATTTTTTTTGTTTCTCTCAATTCTCTATCCTGATGTGCTCTCTCTAAAAAATTAAAAGGTCACAAAAAGTTCTCCCTCTCTTTCCCCTTTTTATTTTTAAAGTGACGACTCCTATCTTTTCTAAGAGAAAACTGTTAACTTTTTCTCTCTTTTTTTTTTAAAGAGGACTTATTTCATTTTTAACCCTTTAAGTTCTCTACTTTCTAATTGAGTTCCTCCCCTTTTAGGTCAATCCTAGTGTTCATCCCGAATCCCTTTTTCTTTATACAATTTTAGTCCTATTTTTGTTGTTGTTGTTCTTATTAGGGATTTTACATTATAAATACCCAAATCAAGTAATCTTAGAGTCAGAAGAGATATAAGAGAAATGCATACAACTTTTATGTTCATGAAGTTCTCAAAATAAGTTGATCTAATAGAGAAAATAAGATTGGAAGTTATAAGTTGGAATTTGGTAGTTTTTGAAAAAAGAAACAAATTAAAGTAGATTTGGACCAAAAAAAAGAAAATACCAAGGAAAAGATCATGAATAGAGTCGATAAAAGAGTTTTTTTTTTTTTTACCATTGAAAAAAGGAGGAAAAAGTAGAAGGAAAGAAGGAGAGAACTAAAAGAAACTAGACACTGTAGTGGAGTGCTTCTTTAATCGATTCCAAGGAAAAGAGCTTATATTCTTCTTCTTAATTTTCTTTTGATGTATTCCAATAAGAACATAGTTTTATTTCATATTTATTATGAATTAAATTTTATTTCTCTAAGCCTTTGATATAGTATAGTTTTTATTACACAATTTAAATTTCAAGTTATTTTATTTCTAATTTTTCTATGTTGGGTGTTTATCCATGATCTTATTGCTCATAATTTTCTGGCCATTTACTATTTGATCTATTGACTTATAATGATACTAAAAGGTAATTTATGATTAGAAGCTTTCAAGATTAAACACTATTATTTGAGCAAAAGATATAAATACTTTACCGCAATTAGTGTGATTGATTTTTAGAAAAAATCCAAAGATCTTAATGAATCTTTAATTAATTTAATTTACATAGAGATATGTTGAATTATTAGGTAGATATATTTTTAATGTTATTTGAGAGAAAACATTGAATAATTAAGGGATGTTTTAATCCTCAACAAGAAGATTTAAAATTTTATTACAAGAAATTGTAAATTGTGTGGGTAACTAGGTGAAATGAAAATCTCTAGATTTGTTTTTGTTATCTTTATAGACTTAAATAGTAATTAATTTGGTAAATTCCAATACTCAATAGCATAAATAGTGATCTGAATTCTATGGATATAAAGATCTAGAAACCCATAATAAAGTTTGAACACAATCCTAGAAAGCCAAAAATCAGATTTAAGATAGAAAACATGACACAACTATTACTTTGAATTAAGACACCAACACCATTGAAATTCAAAACCCAACCTAACAATTAGTGAATCACGAACAAGTATAAGAAAGACACCACAAAGATAGTTATTCTTCGATAAGTCAATTTTAGTTCTTTCCAGAACAAAAAAAATATGATTTTTCCTCTCTCACACACAAATATTATTCTGAAATCAAAGTTTGCAAAAACAATAAATATAATCCAAATAATCCTATTTATAAAAAATAAAAAATGTCATAAACAATGTTGAAAAAAATAAAAAAGAGTTCGAAAAAAAATAGAAAACAATTCTTAAATTAACTAGGAAACTAATACAAATCCAACACAGTAACTTCTAGATCTTATCGTATGGACTTTTTAATGTCTGATCACTATGAAATTTTAATAGTACATTAAAATAGGCCTTTGAAATCTTTTGGTAAAATGTTAGCCTAATCCAATGGTCAATAAAAAACAATGTTTGTTAGCATAAAACTATGAATTAGAAAAAATCAGCCAAAAACCTACTTAAATGTCCTTAAATAATAAGGATTGTTCCTTCCAAATTCAACTCTTCTAAGTAAGTATGAAAATCTTTGTAACAAATGATGATACAAACCAAGTTATGTCTAAATTTTGCTTTAAAATGCATACTGACCAATTTTGCAAGTTTGGGCATATATCTCAAATCGTACATCGGATCGAGCTAAAGTTTTACACGGAGATACTAGACATATGAAAATAAATTTTGGAAAAATTTCAGATCAATCGATTTTTAGGAACATATTATTTAAATAGGTAGAAGTTGTTGTTACTGTTTTGGCATATTCATCAACAAAGTATTCTTTCTTAGCTATTTTTGCTTAAATTAATCCAGACCTCTAATAAGTTAATTTTAGACAGGAAAAAGAGATTAAATAAGGCTTATTTAGGCCCTAAAATTATGCATGGGCTTAGGGTACAAGGGTTCCTAATGTGGCTTGAATTCATTGAAGAATTCGAGTCCATACCTTGTAAGGATTCGAAGTCCCACGTGGACTTAATGTGGCAGCATCTAAAGGGATCTTTCTCTTAGATTTCTTTTCTTTATTTAGAAGGTATTCCTAACACATCAAGGAAAATTAGAGGAAGAAATATAAGAAAGCAAATTCTAGCAATCAAAACAAAGTTTCCTAATTGAATTCGTACACTAAAAGTTACGATCAAAACACTACTTAGGAGAGCTCGAAGATTTCAACTACATAGAAGAATTCTAATATGAAGAATTTGTTTCTATTATCATATTTTATTTAATTTATATTGAAAAATTATTTTTAATTTGGGTTTATTCTTACCTATTAGACATTATTTAAGAGTTTGTTTCATTATTGGACTTTAGTTGATTCCTAGTTTGGGCCTATTGTCTAGCAACCCAAAAGGGATCCATTAGGGTTATTTAGAGAAGACTATATAATATTTTTGGAGGTGTACATCTCAGCAGCTTGGTGATAATAAATATGAGTTTCTTTATTTTGATTGTTTGTGGTAAGGCATCATGTGTTTATAGGGACAATGATAATGACAAGGATCGTGTAATCGACTTATCGAAGATTAACTAGTTTTGTGGCATCATTTAAATACTTTGGAGTTTTAGGTACATGCTTATCTTTAGGTCTAAGTTTATTCCAATACTTTTGGTTCTTAGGTACAAGGTTACCTATAGGTCAAAGTTTCATTAAACCTAGTTTTTAGGTTTTGAGTTATATTTTAACTTCATTAAGGGTTGCTTTACTATGTGATCATGAGGTCCACATTCGTTATTGCCCCTTAGTTTCCTTGTAAAAGATATAAACTCCTAAAATGTTTAGCTAAAATATCCTTTTAATGTTAGGATTAATTATCGCCACCTATCTTTTCTTGTAGAGCATGGAAAGTTGTTCAAACAAGAATGCCCAAGTATGTGGCCATCTCTAAGCCTTAGTTGGAGTTAAGCCCTTCTTGCACATGGATTAGGTTGCCCTATATGTGTTAAAGCCTCATTGAAGTCAGTCTTGGCCCAAATGTTCTAAACAAAACCATTCAATACCTCATTTAGATTCCTGGCCTTTAACCATGTGATTGACCCAATTAGCACCTCTAGTGAATCGATTGTCAAGGTGGGCTGATCCATTTCATCATTTTTCTCTTTAAAAGTATTCGACATTGAATTATCATCTATATCAAACAAACAGAGAACATAAATATTGAAAGTAGCACTAACACAATACTCTCTTATTAGATCCACTTTGTAGATGTTGTCATTGATTCTTTTTACAGATTTGGAATAGAACATCTCCTCGAGGTTGTAATTTTGATTTTATATGGGATATAAACCTCCCCAAAACTAATCACTTGGTTGGAAAATAACTCGTTTATGTTATTTATTTGCCTTGAATGCATAGTGGTTCTTCTTCTTCTTCTCTATATGTTGTCATACACCTTTTTGGTGAGCCTTTACCATATGTGCTTTTCTATTTCCATCAAGAGTAACCATTTCATCAACAGGTAAATGAATCAAATATGTCGTGGCATGCATGACGTCGAATGATGGGTTTTCCTCCTAGATTGGAGGGTTTTAGGATTAATCATAAAATTATAATTTTGAAGGAGTCGCCACCTAGTATTATGGTCACTAGAAAACCTAATGGTTCGCGAGAGTCTAGGTAAGGATACTAGTTGTGCATGTGAAAGACGCATCACCCCCAGTTCATCCTATTTATGGTAAGTTGTATTGTAGATTAATTATTTTTCTAGGCCATATTTCTATTCGTTGGTCAATCTATGGTTCAAGGTAGATCTCCCTTTGCGAGGAAGTTTCTACCTTATCAGTCTAAATCCTAATCGTTCTAGGGTCTAAATTTTAGTATCACATTTATTTTCTATTTTGTATCTTTAATATATGAGGGATATACTTTATTGTGTAGTTTTATACCCTTAAATAATAAAGTCGACAACTAATTCCTAATATTTATTGATATTAATTCATTTAATTTGATACTAGGTGATGCGAACCCTAGCGGAATTGAATGAAATTTGCGAACTCAAGATCTATCTAATCCAAGTTTGCTGAAAATAGGATGAGCTTATCACAATGGAAGACCTGCTCCAAAGCAACAAGGCTATAAACCAACCCAATCACAACACCTACACTTGGAGACGAGCAAAAGAAGTATAAATTCACAACAAAGATTGGTAAATTCTTTGAAGAGTTGAAAGTTCAATCAAGAACCAAGATCGACAACCAAAGGTCGGCAAAAATCAGAATATTTTAGAAAAAAAAAGTATGTTGAAAATTATTCTCAAGAGCATTTATACTCCAAGCCAAAAACCCTAATTTCTCTAATGGGTCACATATAAACCCAATTTAAATAATAATCAACACAAACTAAAACTAACCCAAACTAATTAAAATAAATAAAATAAACAAATCTGAAACTCAAACAAGTGTTTCCTCACAAAATAAAGAAAGTTCAATAGCCCAACTAATTTAATAAGACAAGTTCAGTTATTTCCGCATTCTGTCTGGCAGCAGTAAAACCTAACTTCAAACGAATGGTTCTCTCTCGTCTTAAAGAATTAGAAGGCGTGACATATACCGTTGGAAAGGTATGGAAGTCTAGTTTCCAGCCCAACTGGAATCACATTAAAATGAAACATGTAGCTCTAGTTATGATAAAAAAAAAGGGTAGCAAAAGGTCAAACTAACTGAATCTAGTCTTCTTCTCCCAGTCCTTGTATAATGGTCTTGGTTCCACCAACAAACCCCTCTTAAACATGAATAAGATTAATCATGGCTCGCTCCTAATTATTTAATACCCTCTTGAAGCCCACCTTAGCCCACGTATCTTGAAGAAGTCCATTAAAAGCCTCTTTGAACCTCTTAGCTCTAAACCTTGTAACTAGACCAACCAGAACCTCCAATAGATCCTTTAGTGCTTGGATCGCATCATCCCCTCTCTCCTAAAAAAGATTCAACCTCGAATCATCACCTACATCAAACAAAGAAAGATCAGTAACATTGAATGTAACACTAACATTATACTCACTTGGTAGATCTACTTTGTAGGCATTATCATTAATCATTTCTATGATTTGAAAAGAACCATCTCATCAAGGCATCAACTTTGATCTCCTTTGTTTAAGGAACCTTTCCTTCCTCATATATACCCAAACCCAATAATCTGGTTTAAACCTCACCAATTTGCGTCCTCTATTAGCCTTGTGTGCATATTGTTTATTTTTTTCTCTATTTGTTGCCGAATCTTTGCATGTAAATCCTCCACCACCTGTGCTTTTTTAGTACCATCAAGACTAACCCTTTCATCCACAAGTAAATGAATCAAATCTAATGGTGTCAAAGGATTAAAACCATAAACAATCTCATATAGTGAATAATTAGCAGTAGAATACACACTATGATTATATGAAAATTCAATAAATGACAAACAATCTTTCTAATTTTTAAGATTCTTTTGAATGATAGCCCTTAACAACTGAGTTAAAGTTTGGTTAACAACTTCAGTTTGGCCATCTATTTGTGGATGACAAGTAGTAGAATATAAAAGCTTAGTCCCTAACTTACCCTACAAAACCTTCCAGAAGTAACTTAAAAACTTAACATCTTGATCTGACACAATGCTCCTAGGAACACCATGTAGTCGAATGACCTCTTTAAAGAATAGGTCAGCTATATTTGTTGCATCATCAGTTTTATGGCAAGCAATAAAATGTGTCATCTTATAAAATCTATCCACAACAACAAATATTGTCTCTTCCTTTCCTAGACCTAGGTAGACCCAAAATAAAATCCATAGAAACATCAACCCAAGGTTCCTTAGGAACAAGTAAAAGTATGTGTAACCCATAAGGCATTACTCTAGACTTAACTTGTTTACATGTTATGCACCTATCACAAATTCCTTGCACATCTCTTTTCATGTTAGGCTAATAAAAGTGTTCATGTAAAACATCCAAAGTCTTTGCAATTCCAAAATGCCCCATTAAACCATCCTCATGAGCTTCTCTTACAAGCAATTCACGCAAAGAACAATTAGGCACACACAATTTATTTTCCTTAAACAAAAATCCATCATGCCTAAAAACCTATCCTTGGCCGAAACTTTGCACTCATCATATATAGAACCAAAATCATTATCATCAAGATACAATTCTTTAATATACTCAAATCCTAATAATTTAGTATTCAGAGTATTAAGAAGAACATACCTTCGCGACAAAGCATCTGCAACCATATTTTCCTAACCTTACTTGTACTTAATCACATATAGGAAAGTTTCAATAAACTCAATCACTAAGCATGTCACCTATTTATCTTACATTGAACCTTCAAATGTTTTAATGATTGGTGATCGGTACGTATAACAAACTCTCAAGGCCATAGATAATGATGTCAAGTTTCTAATGCTCTCACTAATGCAACTCTTTATCAGAAGTGGGATAGTTAAGAGCTGTACCATTGAGTTTCTCACTAAAATAAGCAATAAGATGTTTCTCTTGCATTAGAACAGCTCCAATACCTATTCCTAAAGCATCACATTTAATCTCAAAAGCATTATTAAAATCAGGTAAAGATAGTAATGGTGCCGAAATTAACTTTGATTTTAACAAGCTAAAAGCATTTTCTTGTTCTTTACCCCACTTGAACCCTATGGATTTCTTAATGATTTTAGTCAATGGAGAGGCTACCATACTAAAGTCTTTAACAAACCTCCTATAGAAACTAGCCAAAGTGTGAAAACTTCTAACTTCTGTTATTGATTTTGGTGTAGGCCATTCTTGAATAACCTTAACCTTAGCCTCATTCATCTTTATACCTTTTGCACTAACAACATATCCAAGAAAAATAATTATATCCATGCAAAAGTCACACCTTTTCAAATTAGCATATAAAGACTCTTTTCTAAGCACATCATGAACTTGTCTCAAATGATCCATATGCTCATCAATCTCTTCACTATAAATCAAAATATCATCAAAATAGACAGCTACAAACTTACCAATGAAAGCCTACAAAATATGATTCATCAATCTCATAAAAGTAATAGGTGTATTAGTAAGTCCAAAAGGCATAACCAACCACTCATACAAACCATATTTAGTTTTAAAAGCAATTTTCCATTCATCCCCTTCTTTCATCCTAATTTTGATGATAACCACTTTGAAATCAATTTTCAAAAACATTTTAGAACCATGCAATTCATCCAACATATCATCTAATCTGGGAATATGATGTCGATATTTTATAGTGATGTTATTGATAGCCCTGCAAATGACACACATTCGCCAAGTCTTGTCTTTCTTTGGAACAAGAAGCACATGAACTGCACTAGGACTCATGTTCTCACAAATGTATCCTTTCGACATCAACTCCTCCACTTGCCGTTGGAGTTCCTTAGACTCTTCGGGATTGCTTCTAAATGCTCCTGGAACAAAGTCGATCTGATGTTCAATTCCTCTAATTGGCGGCAAGTCACTAGGAATCTCTTATGGAAAGACATCTTTAAATTCTTGTAAAAGAACTCTAACAACATTAGGAACACAGGAATCCAAATTATCAGAGTTAAGTATGCCTCCTTATACATAAGTAAAATCATAGGCAATTCAGAAAGATAAGCATGTTTAAGATCACTAGATTTTGCAAAGCAATTAAGGTTTTTCCCTACTTTTTCTACACACTCTTCTTTTCTCACCCTTTCTTTCTTCTCTCCACTCTCAACCTCCCTTCTATTTGTTTTTTGCCGTGACCCTCCTCTAATTTTTCAAGGGCCAAAACTTCATCCCTTTTTATTTTCAACTCATGGCTCACTTTATTTTCAATCTTCCTCACATTCTCACCATGTTGTTCGACTTGTTCTTCCATTTTGGCCGAATCTGAGTGCTCCTCCTCATAGCTTTTCTTCAACTAAATTTGATGTTCGTACACTTACTTTGGTATTAGTGGGGAAAGTGTATAAATTCTATATCTTTCTTCAATGAATACTTGTTCTTAAACCCCTCATGCTTGGTTTTTCTATCAAATTGCCAAGGCCTCCCTAGTAACAGATGAGTGGCATGCATAGGCACAACATCACATAACACTTCATTCTTATACTTGCCTACTGA
>Ga0307515_10010821_pt1 | contig 17405 bp, 7 predicted proteins | sample 17_EM_MG_FD_194513 | JGI IMG/M metagenome (GOLD analysis project Ga0307515, IMG submission 194513) | Populus trichocarpa ectomycorrhiza microbial communities from riparian zone in the Pacific Northwest, United States - 17_EM | ecosystem: Host-associated > Plants > Roots > Unclassified | place...
GAGAATAAGGATTAATCCTAATACGTACGTGACAAAACTATTATCACATGTTTGATATGATATAACAAATCCTACAATATAATGATTAATCAGATTATTGTCTTTGATTTTATAAAATTTAAAATTGTCATGTAATGGGTAATTATAATTATAATGACTTATGGTATTGTAAATCGATAAGCATTAGATTAAAAAAAAATATATGTGGTGAAGCATTGCATGATTAGAAGTGATCTATAGGGATGCGATTGCAGGTAGTTTTTGAAAGCAAGGACTAAATTGTAAAGTACAACAACAAGAACAAGATCTCAACTCAAGGACTAATCTAAAGTAAAAATAAGTTATAGGGATGTATATATTTTAATATAAAATTATAGTATTAAATGAATTATTTTGGAAAAATTTTACACTGCTAAAAAAATTTAAAATAGAATGCGATGAATGATTGTATTACATATATAAAACATTTTAATTACAGTACATGATTTATTAAATCACATTACATTACGTGTTTCTCCATAAAAAGGTTAGATTTTGCCAGTTTTTTTGAAAAATATTACTACATATTTTTCACGCCGTTACATCCCTTCTCTGCTTTGAGAAGTCGTGAAAAGATCTCCAAAGCGACTCGTGCCCGGCCTTTGCCAGTGTTATGCACCTACCCGTCTCCTCCGCTCTCCAATGGTGACCTCGACACTCTCTACTTATCCACCGTTTGCATTCATATAATTATGGTAGTACTGGGGAATTAATTAATTATATTATATTAATTATTTTTTAGAATTATTTTGAATGAAAAAACAATTCAAGGAGTAGAATATAAAAAAATAAAATGTATTTTTTCTAATTATATTTATTTATTTTTATAAGATAAATCATAAAAAATAACTAATAAAATATTAATGTTATTACTTAAACACTATAAAATTTTCTATTATGACCTTTAATGAGGTGTCTTCCAATACAAGATTTCGTAATCGGATAACTACCAAATCATTTTCTTTATTATTATTAGAATGACAGAATCATGGCACCCTTATTAATGTTGTCAGCAACAATTTTTTTTTTTTTTAAGTGAAATGAAGTTTAATTTGTTGCAGCTAGGAAACCATGTCTAAGCTTATGATATATGTGTCAAGAATCTTCTAAGCATGCACGTGTTGGGTAAGACTTCTGGGTTATGTGTTCCAAAATTGCTGGAAATTACTCTTGTCATTTTGGGTTTGATCAGTAACAAATGAAATGAATTCATAATATTTGAGCTACAAATTCATTCTAATTAAAATAAATTCTAAATAGAAAATTCATGTTCTCTCTGTCTTTAGCTCTTCTGCTCCAATTTCTTTAACTCTAGATTCCATTGTTGTAAAGGGAAAATCTGAATAAATCTTTTAGTTTTTATATCTTAATTAAATGTGTGCTTTTTTTAAATAGTATTGTTAAAATCTTGAAAAATATGTTGCAATTGGATCATTTACCCTATTGACGAGTAATTTAGTTTTAAAAATAGGGAGTACATTAATAATCAAGAACAGTTTTCTTTTCTGTTTTATTTTTTATTCAAAATTCTATAGATTTGCTCTTAGTTTTTATTTGATGTTTGGTTCATATTTTTATATTATCCGGATAAATATATAATTGGTGCTTCCTAAACAGTTTTCCCAAAATTTCTTTACTGGATCCAAGAATTAACGAGACAAATGTCTACATAATGAAGCTTCAGAGGTGAGAAAAATCGTTTTTGCAATGATGCCGTCCCCTGCAATTCAATATAATATGGATGCCATTTCTGCTTCTTCTTTTTTCTTTTTAGAGTGATTTTATTTTTGCAATTCAAAAATATTTTTTAATTATTTTTTCTAGTATTTTCAAATTATTTTAATTTATTAATTTAACAAAATAAAAAAAATAATTTTAATATAATTTTTTAAAAAAATGCTTTAAAAAACCAAAACACAAAAAAAATCCAAAAATACTAGAAAATCACAAAAACACGGAAAATCCGAAAAAAACCCCGTACCACAACAAACCTGCCACCTGTAACTCTCTACACACACACTGAATCATGTTTAGTTAACTTAACCAAACGAGGCGGTTACTTTCTAACCCAACTGACTGGTCCCCATTTCCCTCGTCTTTCCAGTACATAATCACACGCCCTCTCACCTTTCCATATATACATGTCCTAGATCCGTCCACACACTCACTCTATAAATATTTCTCTGTTAAAAGGTTACTCCTTGCTATCCTTGTAAAATACCAACACTGTCCGTCCTCCCTTCTATTTTCCTTTATAAATTCTCACTTTTCTCTCTTTCTGTCTCTGCAGTCTCGTCACCAGGCAGAATTAGGAGCTACTAGCTGCAGCAGCCTGCTGCAGAAAGACATTTATCCTCTCCAGTTTGCTATTTAACGGTTTTTGTCCTCCTCTTCTCCATTTTGCCGTTTCCCTCTTCTTAATTTACCAATCAATGCCACTCACTTTCCACTACTAGCCCTTTTCAGCAAAATCACCACTCCCCTGTCTTGATTGCTATATTTCAGTCGAAAATATATATCTAAGAAACCATGATTAGCTGGAATGATCTCTACAACGTTTTGTCCGCTGTGATTCCTCTATATGTTGCCATGATCTTGGCTTATGGGTCTGTTCGGTGGTGGAAAATTTTCAGCCCGGACCAGTGTTCCGGTATCAACCGTTTCGTGGCGATATTCGCAGTGCCACTACTGTCATTCCATTTTATCTCCACCAATGATCCCTATGCTATGAACTTCAGGTTCATTGCGGCCGACACGCTTCAAAAAATAATAATGCTGATCGCTCTGGGAATTTGGACTAATTTCACAAAAAATGGAAGCTTGGAATGGATGATTACCATCTTTTCTGTCTCGACTCTTCCGAACACTCTTGTCATGGGCATTCCTCTTTTAACCGCCATGTACGGCAAGTACTCGGGAAGCCTAATGGTTCAAATTGTGGTGTTGCAGTGTATCATTTGGTACACTCTCCTCTTGTTTCTTTTCGAGTATAGAGGTGCCAAGATGTTGATCATGGAGCAATTTCCTGAAACTGCAGCCTCCATTATTTCGTTTAAGGTTGATTCTGACGTGGTCTCTTTAGATGGCCGGGATTTTCTGGAAACTGATGCTGAAATCGGTGATGATGGCAAGTTACATGTGACTGTCAGGAAATCTAATGCCTCCAGGCGGTCTCTTGGGCCGGGTTCTTTCTCTGGAATGACTCCTCGGCCATCAAATCTTACTGGAGCTGAGATTTATAGCCTGAGTTCTTCAAGGAATCCTACTCCGAGAGGGTCTAATTTCAACCCTTCAGATTTCTACTCCATGATGGGAGTTCAGGGATTCCCTGGAAGGCATTCAAATCTCGGCCCGGCTGATTTGTACTCGGTACAATCTTCAAGAGGGCCAACTCCAAGGCCGTCTAATTTCGAAGAAAATTGTGCTCCAACGGCTACTTTATCCTCTCCTAGATTCGGGTTTTATCCAGCACAGACAGTACCCACGTCTTATCCGGCACCAAATCCTGAATTTGCCTCTACTGTCACTACTAAAACAGCAAAAAATCAGCAGCAGCAAAATAGCAAGGCAAACCATGATGCCAAGGAGCTGCACATGTTCGTGTGGAGCTCGAGTGCATCACCAGTTTCTGAAGGAGGTGGGCTCCACGTATTCGGTGGGGCTGATTTTGGTGCATCAGAGCAATCTGGACGGTCTGATCAGGGCGCCAAGGAGATCAGGATGTTGGTTGCTGACCATCCGCAAAATGGGGAAACCAAAAGTACATTAACTCACAGCTACATAAGCACAGCTAATTAATTATCCAATTAATCAGTTAACCATTTTACACGTTTTGATGTTTTAGTCTAACTTGTATTTGTATTTTTAAGCTATTCCACAACAAGATGGAGATTTTGCTGGCGAGGACTTCAGTTTTGCGGGCAGAGGAGAAGGAGATGACGACCAAAGGGAAAAAGAGGGGCCCACTGGACTTAACAAACTAGGGTCCAGCTCAACAGCCGAGTTGCAACCAAAAGCAGCCGAAGCTCCAGATTCCGGTGGCAGTAGGAAGATGCCTCCGGCAAGCGTTATGACCCGTTTGATATTGATCATGGTTTGGCGCAAACTTATTCGAAACCCCAACACATACTCCAGTCTCATTGGTCTCACTTGGTCTCTAGTCGCTTTCCGGTTAGTTTATCGATTTTGTATATCTATAGTTATTTTTTCCTTGGTTTAATTAATTTGAAATGTCACCAATCTTACTTTATAGTATACAAATACTATGATTGATATATTTGGTGTTTTACTAAATGATTGTTTTTTTTTAAAAAAAAAATTGCAGGTGGCATGTGGAAATGCCTAAAATAATAAAACAGTCAATCTCCATACTGTCTGATGCTGGACTAGGAATGGCTATGTTCAGCTTAGGTGAGTGGTCATAATTATTGTGATTTTCAGATAACGTAATCATTTTTTCTTTAACCTCTCACTGTCTCCTCGGTCACACAAGTGCTCAAACGATACATTCAGTCGATATTGAATTAATGGACCATTCAAAAGGACACATACTCATATACTTACACAGTACCATGCAGTAACATACTATGTTATATACTTGTTCCTATATACGTAGAGTGTTTTTTGGCTCAGGTCTTTGTAGAGACCAGAGAGTGGATGTGGCACATTTGTTACCACACTAGGGTCTAAAGGTACTTTGGCTCGGTAGGGCATCATGGTACAAGGACAGGTTTTACATTGGTCTAAGTTAAGGGTATGGGTGCTACAACTCACAGTTGAATGGATGGTTGTGAGTTGTGACCACATCACAAGAAATCAAAGGGTTTTTGTCCTTGGACTATAAATAGATTGACCATCCGACATATGGGGCCAGTTTAGCTTGCGGTCCAGGGACGGTGGGTGTAGGTTGTGAATAGTGATAGATGCCCGTTCCAGCTCTCCTATTAGTGAAGGTAGTTGAGTTCATGAGAGATTAAAGATTTTAGCATCTAATTAATTTCTCCGTAGATGTACTGATTTAACTGGTTGTTATTGTGAAAGGTCTTTTTATGGCTTTACAACCGAAGCTAATTGCTTGTGGGAATTCGGTTGCCACATTCGCCATGGCTGTTCGATTCTTGACTGGCCCTGCGGTGATGGCCGCTGCTTCAATTGCTGTCGGCCTGCGTGGTACCCTTCTTCACGTTGCTATTGTTCAGGTAAAACTTACTTTCACGATATAATTAATTAATTAACTGCAATGATTATTACATGTACCTGTACTTAATATTCTAATTGCTTGCCATTATTAATTATTGTGAATTTGGTCGTGAAGTTACACTATTAATTTATTCTTATTCAATAGGCTGCACTGCCACAAGGAATTGTTCCATTTGTGTTTGCCAAGGAGTACAATGTCCATCCAGCCATTCTTAGCACCGCGTAAGTAAAATATTGCTAGATACTAGTATAAATTATTATACATCTAAATAGTATATATGTGTTAGTATATCAAAAAATAAAAGAAAAACTGATTTTTTCTTCCATATTTGGTATACAGGGTTATCTTTGGAATGCTGATAGCATTACCAATTACTCTTGTTTACTACATTTTCCTTGGATTATGATCGATTCTGCTTAGCAGTAGCCAGAAGGGGAGCAAAATGAAGAGAATTTTGATTACTTGCTGATCGTGTGTCACATTTGGCAGTAGCATTGATTACTGCGCCAAAATATATGTTCTTATAACAAGAGGATCGTTACCAGGCAGAGAAGATTGTAGTGTGAAGAATTTGCCAAAGTTTCCAAGATTCTTGGAGCTGAAAATATTTTTAACTTAGTGGAAGCCCTGATTTAAGGATCATGCAATCATTAGGAGCCAAAGTTCGTTCATTTCCCTAAGGTTTGGTCAGATGAACAAAGAAAAGGGGGGGCCGGAGACATCAAAGAGGAAAATAAGGGATACAGATATGGCAACCACTGATATTTTAATTCTCTTCATTTCCGCTATGGATCGAGGTCTGTAAGTACAAAAAGACAATGAACAGTGAATTAACCTGTGAAGATATGAGGAAGAGGAGAAAAGGGTTTTCCTTTACTATTTTTTTACTATTTAGTGTTCCTTTTTTTCTTCTTTGTGTTTGCTTTGATTGTCCGTATATCCAGCAATTATTTGCGTTTGTCGCCTTTCATTTGGGTTTGTAATTTATCTAGGATTATCAACTATGATCAAAAGGAAGCATTGATCATTCACCTTGTTAATATACTAAGTTGATGATGTATTCTCTCATTGAGACAAAGACTTGCTACATGTTACCTGGGTCTCCAAAACCTCCTATATATCAAGAAAAAGGCATGTAAATATGGAGTAAAAAATGCGAGGGGGGAGGGAACTCCTTTCAACCGAGGGGGCTTTGTGCCTTTTTATTCCATTGGAACCCCCTTTAGGGGTCCTGATTTGAGAAGCTGAGCTTTGGATATTGGAAAATATATAGAGATAAGATCAAAGAAGAAAGAAAGCTGGGGTCAAAAGCAGCTAACCTTACCTTTTCTTTTAGCTATTGATGCGCCATCAATCCTACCCTACCTTATATAGCCAAGCATAAGATTACTTTAATAGGGTGGTGGGTTGGTGACAATGTCCAACTTTCCTGAGTTTTTTTTTAAAAAAAACAATTTGACACTTAGATAATCACTATATTTCAACAATGACACATTGAAAAAATAATATAATTTTACATAATCACTATTTAGATTTATAATTTTAAATAAAATTATTATTCTCAATCGAGTTATTTAAAATCTTATCAACTTTTTTATGACCATTACTCTTAAAAAAAAACTAAAATTAAAAACCTAAACAAATAGATGGAAGTCATGTTATTGACAAAGCTAACTCATCCACTCGTTATTACAGAAGACATAGATAAACTCGGATGTGTTATTATGTTGTGATATTTTTTAGTTTTGAGTTTTTTTAATTATTATTATTACTATTTTTATAATATTAATTTCCCTTGATTTTAATATTATCATTGTCAAATATCTTTAAACTTAGCAAATTAAAAAAACGTTTAGCACATTAATTTGGGGTTATACTTAATGAACAAAATGATGTTAAAACATCTCACTCTAAATTATGGGTTTGAGGTTTGGTACTTTAGGGACTGATTTTAGGTTAGTTTGAAATTAAAGTTGTTTAAGGTTGGATTTAGGATAAATTTTGGGTTAGGCCTAGGTTAGGATAAACAACAAGTGTTATTCTTGTTAGTTGTTGTTAAATATAATCATAATTTCTCATTAGCAGTTATATAAAAGTGTGCATTATTTCCAAATACTTTTTTAATTTTATGTTATGTCCTCACAACTTTTACCAAACTGTGTTAGTTTGGTATAAATAAAAAAAAAACTTTCCTATTATGAAAGTGATGGCACGTGATTAATCACATTACTTTGCACATTGCGAGTTACTAATTACTAGTTACTAATAAACCAATAGTGATCGTGTTGACTGTTTATTGTTTCATTACTGTGCAGTCATGGCATTATTGTTGTTTTATTGATGTTTAAAAATTATTCTTATTTAAAATAAACTAAAGGTCGTGGTGTTTTATTGTTCAATTACTATTCATTAATTTGGTAGCATTATTGTAATTTGTTTTTATGTTTCGGTAAAGATTGACATGCATGTAAACTCTCTTCTGGTCCTGTGCTTCATCTTCACTGTATTTCTATGTTGTTTAAAAGTATTTTTGTTTTTTGAAATATTTTACAGCTAATTTTTCTATCATGCAAGTATGCAAACTCAAATAGATATATATTGCTGTCTATTCTTCAAATGGTTAATTATTTTGATGAATTTGTAATTTGAAAACACTGAATATATAATATTTTATTAATATCAATGAAGGCATAAATACAAAATTGTTTTTATATAATAAATATAGAAAGGATAATAGCCATAGTGATTGAATTTATCTATTGGGAATAAATCTTGATAACGACAAGAGTTTAAAACTCTCTTAAAATCCAAAACTTGAATTGCATTAGCAGTAACTTATAGCGTCATATGCTCACGGATGAGTTGAAATTATTACAAAATAATAAGAACCAAACCAGGTCTTATTATTGAGAGATCCCTCCTCCTCGACGACAATCATCAAGTTTTTTCAAACAAACATGGTTACTATTACTAGCTAGCCAAAATAAAATAAACCCCAACATGCAGAGACCCAGCAAAAGAAACTGCCCGTTAATTTATGGAAACAAAGATTCAAATCTAGACTATAATAGAAAAAAAAACAAGCTGAAAACTACTTTTCTAATGATCCAGATCCCCTTTATTAAATAAAAAAATAGAAATGGAAAACGTAAAAGAAAAAAAAAATGAAGAATAGGGTAGAGAGAGAGAAAAGAAGAAGAGAGACGGCGACTTTAGGGCTGGCCCGCGAGCAACAACCCTGGAAAAGGGAGGAGAAAGGAGACGTGAAGTTTTAGTTCTTAGAGAGAGAAGAGCTTCTCTAGAATCTTGAGTATTGAGTACTAAACAGGAGAGATTAATGATTTGAATGAATTAACTATTATGTTGTGTGTGTCGAAATTATGTTTCAGACATGATTAACTGAACCAGATTAGCCGATGATGTTTTCAATTTGATGGACTGGAACACATTTTTTAGTCCAATCGAATGCAACTAATTAAAAATAGAATCGAAAACATGATGCAGTTTGGCTTTCCCCACTTGTACATGGATAGGCTTGAAATGATATCTTTACATGCCAATCGATGGTAATAGAAATGATTTATTGAACTACCTAGTAAAATCTATGGAAATTAATGAAGATTTGGATCATGAAATGATCATATAAGAGGTCCATAATTTGCTATTATTACATGATTGGTAGTCAGACTTGGGATGCAACGTCATCCAGATTTTACATCGCATGTTTAGTTGTGTGGTTGGATGTGATTAAAATTATTTTTAACATGAAAAGATTATATTTTTTTGGGTTTTAATTAAACTCTTTCTTGAGACTGTGATAATTTATGTTTTTAAAAATTATAACTACAAAAACTACTGCAATGCTAGGTATACACCGAAGATTAGGATTTGAATGAGAAACTGAAAACATTGCTTCTCGACAGACTAAATATGTTATATTCCGAAATCTTTAAGATGCAAGTTATTGGAATTTTCATGAAAAGAACTTCTGGGTTACGAGAGACCATCCTCCCATCCCATCATTATATTTTAATTGGTGGTAAAGATTCTAATTTCTCAAGGCAACGCATCTTTAACGCAATTCAACCCATATTTTTATCCCCTTCGGTTCTCGGATGCAATTCTTGGATGGAACAAGGCAGGGAGAGAGTCGACGCCCTGGAACAAATTAATTAATTGCGATGCATACATGTTAGATAATCCTTGATCACTCCATAAATGATAAAGTCCAATTAATCTAACCAAAGCTTGACATGTAGCACCGATATTCTCATCAATCAAATAAACCAAGCAATTGCCATCCCCGAGTTTTTTTTTTTGATGGATTGTAGCTTTAGAAGGGAACATACTTTCCACAAAGTTGGCTTCGAAACTCTAGCTAGCTAGCCTCGTAGATCCACCACCGTTAAGTTTCATGGTAACGAGACACAATCTGCCAACCACAACCATCGAAGTGAAGATCTCATCCTATTTATTCAATTATCAATTAATTAACCTTGGATTTCGAAGAAGAGCAATTAAAGAGGGTAAGACCAACATGCCATGCCACAGCCAGAAAGCGATGGCTCTTAGCGCGGTGAGACAGGGAGCCATCGTGGCTAGTACGGTCTCACGTGGGATTGTAGGGAGATTGCAACAAACGGTGTTATCAGCCCCACGCGTGGTGACTTGAACCTCATATTCCTATTGCTAATCTCAGTGCTAGCTGCTAGACAGTGCTCTACAAAAGTTGGACCACACCTAGCTAGGTGATGAGTTGGTAGCTAAAACTGGTATTAAAATTCAACGGATTGCTTTTAAGCTTTAAAGATCAACAATTACACGATAGCCTGAGTCAACACAGCCTCGATTGACTTTAAGTGCTCTATGTCTAAAAAGGACCAGGCCTGTCTCCTTCATTTCAAGAAGTTTCTTAATTACCAAGCCCAAATACAGTGCTATCTTATTTTTAAGAAATTTATATTCCACAATAATATTTTTTTCAACATTAGAAATTTTGCTGATATTAACAGACAAATGCAGATGGAAGGTAAACTTTTTTGAAGAGTTTAATCATAACATCCTGTTAATTAAATTGCATACTTATTAATATTTAGTCCAAAATACACTCTCCACCAATGAAAAGAGAGAGAGAGAGAGGATAAATAGCCTAGTCTATCCTGCTTCAATTTGTCTTGTATTTATTGCATTGGTGATATTACGGTACATCTCTAATATGACATTTTATCATATGATGTATAATCCAAATTAATAGAAACTGTGTATGTAAAATGCACTTAGTTCCAAATTATTTTTTAGACCAAATTATCTTCTTCCAAGGAGCTTGCAAACATATATATACTATAAACATGTGTTTTTTTTCCTTATGTAATGGAGAGACAAGACAAATACATGCTATTTGATCCAAAAAAAACTATTAATAATATTGAAAGAATAATAGTTTAATTTAAAAATTAAACTCCCAGGTCGAATATGATTATAGTTTCAATTAATTGGGATCACATTATAATTGAAAGATTTAGCTAAAATTTAACGGCATGATAGGCGCCATCAAAAGGATTATATTGGAGAAAGTATTATAAATATAAAAACAAATTAGATTATCTCCCCGAGATATTAAGATATTTTGAATTTTACAAGCAATACTTATAAACCGGCTTTCTTTGGAAGGACCGGAGATCAATAAAAGTTGATTGAACCTGGGCCCAATTCTCATCGAAAAGGTCTACAGCTCAATAAGCCCATGGTATCATCGAGTAGAAGAGATTCGAACCCCAAACCAGGTACGTGGTCATGCCTCCTCCAATCCCATCTTGTGAGGCAACTTTCATGGACCACCGGGCACCAATATCCCTAGCGATTTCCGGCTTTTGCCTCTGCCTAATTGCAGCTCACATCTCCTTTTCTTTTAGCCACCTTTCCACTGGTCTAACTTCTCAGGAGACTGGGACTTTCTCCCAAGAGACTTTAATACCTTTAAGTTTCAAGAAACAATAAAAGAGATATAACATGCTAAAGCAATCTACTAGTTACAAAGCATGCCCAGAGCAATATGACAGCCGAACTTCATAATTAATAATAAATAAATAAATAATGACAACCGAATTGAATTCATGATTCCCATCCAATTTAAGCAAAGAAACACACTCAAACAAACAAATTAAAGTCAAGCCAGCATCTACTATATACAATTGGCATATTCAAGAGCATGATCGATCCCAATATTACAATGTGCATGCTAGCAATAATATAACGACATGGAAGAACTTGTTAGGTTTCAAGTCATTTCTTTGCCAGACGAGTTGTTCATCATGATAATCTCTTCAGTATAAAATTTAAAGAAAAGGGTTCTTTTCTGTTGCCCTTCCTTATTAAAAAAGGAATGTCTCCATCTACTTGTTTTCTTCCAATTCCCGAAATTCGATCAAGTTATCATGAACATTCTTGAGCAGATCATAATGTCTTGATTTGCCAGTTTTGGACTCTTCTTTTTTATGTGACGTGCCCGTGAGATAATACTGTCCCTCTCTTTACTGACCGCTTTCATTAATATTTCCAGGTAATTAAACTTGATGATATCTTCTTATTGATTTATTTATTTATTTATTTTGTTTTTTATCATTAAATACCTAGTCATGATTTCCATCTCTAGAGGTAGGCATCAAACAGAATGTTCATGATTTCCTCTTCGTCCCAGAGGCAACAATTTCCATCTCTAGAGGTAGGCATCAAACAGAAGCGTCAGTGACCATCCGATCTTTATCAAGCATATCACAATATTCGACATGGTCAAATAAATATGACACTACAAACTTAGAACTCACGCCCGTTGGATTGAATTGATCTTGCGTGGCACCACCTTGGCACGGACAGCGAGGCACGATCATCTTACAGGTTATGCACACGTGGCCAAAACAGTGTGTGCGTGCGGGTCCATTCTCATGTGGATGCCATACCTAGTCATGTGGCGTTGGTGTTAAGAAATAGTGATTGAAGCCAGGCAGATACATGCCTCCAAGGTGGTGTATTATTGCAGGTTAGGGGGTAAGAGAAAAGGAAAGGTTGGAGAAGATAAGATCCAACTAAGGTAGGGACTCATGAGAATGAAGTATGGCTGCAAGGGCTATGAACTTTCCTATTTACTTATCCAGTTTTTTATCTTGAAAACAAGGGCATGGACCCAGTTTGTTCAAAGTCTTCGCCTAGCAAGAATTTGTGTGGATGATATATATATATACGGGAAGAGTGGAAAATATGTCCCCGCCATCGCTTCCAATTGTTCTTTAAATTTGAGTATATATTGTTGCTGAAATACATGACCACTCTTGATTTTACTGGGAAAACTTAATTTTTGCTATATATCTAGCTAGCTAGCTAGGAGGCCCTTAACTGGCAGTCCCATGTTGTTGGATAAGGTGTTGAATAACCGATTATTCACTTACCTGACACACTTTCTATAAAGGGATGTTGTATCTTTATTTAATTTTTATTTTTAATATTTTTCATGGTTGAGAAAAATTGTGCGATTCAAATCAATATATAGGTGAAAAATCATTTTAAACTCACTATTTGGTGACTGAGAAGGAAACAAAGGGGAGGAGATGATAGTGTAGTTTCTGTGTTGTTTTTTCCTCCTCCATTTTCGATCTCTCAGCAACTCTACAAACGCTATCATCAGCTCACATGTAACTTGAAGCCGTCATTAAGAACCTAAAAGAAAACAAATTAATTAAACGCACGTAAATCCATAGTTATTACATTTGAGTTTTATTTTAGACGGTCAACAATATATATTACTTTCGGATCGGCTTCCGTAAATAATTAAACTAATAAAAAAAAATTATGGCGTTCACTGCTCATATGAACAGTTAACCGGCAGCCCAGTGTCAATGTTATGCCTTCCTTAGTTAAGGTAGCAGCCCAGGAAGTTAGCCATTTTCAGTTTGGTTTAGCCATCAGTCCAATGTTCATTTTTGCTTAAACAATGAATGTGTTTAATATATTACTTTAATTATTTTATAATAACTTCGTGCTGCAACTTAGTTGGTTGAAGCACGCGAGGATGAATCTAAGATCACGGGTTAGATTCTTGTAAGGCACGCTATTTGCTTGAAAGAACATAAACAAAATCATGAATTAGTAACTGTTTCCGATCTCTAAAAAAAAATCTCAATTGTTTTGCACTTTCGCTTTTCTTTTGGAATGAAATATTTACAAAATTTTCATAAATAGGATCAATATTTATCTTTTTCTTGTTTTTAATCAAGTTATGTTTCATCATGGATAGACGTGTGCTTTGCAATCAATGAAATGTTTTGGATTTTTTTGTTATTTTTTTAATTTCATTAATTAATATGATATTTTTCATTTAATTTTATCATTTATTGATGGTTATAATAAATAAATTTTAGTATTTTTCATCATATAATAAAATAATAAATTAATTAGATCTAATGGAATTCATAACTCAGGTAATGAATTTGATAGGCTGATCAGGGTTAACCTAACTCATTTCTCTGTTTTTTTCTTTGAATTATTTTATTTGGACATGTTCAGTCTCCAAGGTTATGCTGGAAAAATTCTTATATAATTTAATTTAAAATTTATATCAAGTAAAAAGTTGGCTAAAATATTTTCAAATTTGAACTGTATACCGAGTTTAACGAGCACCATAACATTTTAAATGATCTACTTTTTTTATATATATATGTTTCAAGGAATTTGAATCAAACCCGTGGCTAAGCACGTACATTATTCTAGTAAACTTATATTTTATTTGACAATTTACCACAAACAATACCAAGATTTATGTAATTTGCCATTTGAATGGTATCCACATGGTAGAATATTTCTAGAAGTCTACGCTGGGTCAGCCAGATATTTGCATACATGCACGAGAACATTACAAGTGTATAAAGAAGGTGTCATTGTGCAGGGCATGAACTAGTTAATTTAGATCTATTAAATTGCAAAACCAAAGAGAAGTAGCGTGCAATTTGGCTTTCAATCAAATATTTTAATTGGTACTCTTCTTGAGATGTAGAATTTTGTGTTAATTAATAATTAATAACATGGTGGCACGTGCGCACGTGAATGCAAGAAAGCTGCCAACGTTAAAATAAAATATAGTAACATACAACTTAACACAAAACATGATAACGAAGGACCATTTTGTGGGGTATGGTAATGAAAATGTCAAAATGATATGACGAGGCCAAACAGGAACTACATATGCGGTGCTGTCCTCGTGTGCGTGGCCTCATTCTCCTCTGTACACGGGGGCCATGCTTCTAACTAATTTGGTACCTCGATAATTTTTTTTATATACAATCAAACCCTGTCATTATCATGCTTCATTTTAAAAAAGAAATCGCACGAAGAATTCAACTCAGTTAATTGGACGAGGTACACGGCATTGGATCACACTGATAAAAATCTGCAACTCAATAGTTTGCACGAAATGTTTGTCGAATAACCAGTTTGAAAATCTGGTGCAAGTGGGGATTGGACCGAAAATCAGCAATCTCCCACCCTTCCTTTTTCTTTTTTTCCTATCTATTTTTGTCGTAGAGTAATTAAATCTGGTGCAAGTGGGGATTGGACCAAAAATACACAAGCCGTGGTTGAAATAAGAATAAACACATGCAAACAAAAACTAATCAAGACATTGAGATTGAAGGGGAGAAAGGTCGTGATCGTTGCAGGGTAAACTGCAGACACGAGCCGGGGAAATGGACCCACAATGGCCGGGACCATCGAGCGGTGAATTGAGACCTTTTGAGAGGGACTGAGGGAAAGAATGGTTCGTTTTACAAATCATTTCATGACAACACAGCATCTATACACCAATTTTTCTCAGGGATGCATCTTGTCAAAGACCCCATGTCCCCTCTAAATTGCACCACTTTTTTTCTCTTGAGCTTTCTGAATTCATCTTATCATGCAGGCTTGAATTTGGAAGAGGAACTGGGATAGAGGCTTTCTGGGCTTGTATGTGATTTTTGACCAGCAGATGGATTCTTAATGGGTCTGATGTTTAGCTCATTCGTCCCTTTGTGAATGGGTTCAAAAATCTTGGTTTCACCAGACTGCCACAATGGCCCAACATTGTCTTGGCATGGCAGTGCTCATGTGGCCATGTCACATGTCTCTTCTTGCACTTTATAGCTTCAGTTTTCCTAACAAAATTCAGTGCTTGGCCAAAAAATGATCACATGTAAAAGACAGCATTTTCCATGTCTGGTATGCAGTAGATGGTCCCCGGAGGAGAGATTGGCGCGGCTAAAGGCAAGAGCCTTTCCTTTTCAAGTTATTTTTACCACTGAGTTGAAGGGGGCTGCCACTCTTAGCACCAAGTTAAAAGGATGGAAGCTCGAGACGTAGGAGGAGGAGGCATGAGAGTGAGTGGCTGGGCTAATCTGTAGGGCCGAGGATATGTGGCTGCTATAAAGAAGAGGACCTGACACCATTATGTTTGATTTGAATCGAGGGTCCACAGTATATTAGCCGTAACCTTCTTTCTTTCTACTGCCTCAGCAATAGCACTGAACACAGCTCGCTGGAGTTTTCTTTTGGTCCCCTACTCATCATTACAGTCTACAGATACAGAAGAAGCATTTTTCATTTTTCCCATCACAAAAGAATAAGAAAACAAGTGACCCAATGAAAACTGGAAAGCCCCGGTCATCGGTCGAGCTTCCCACTCGGTATTATAGCCCATGAAATCCTAGGGAGGTACTGCTGCCTGGGCCTAAAAGTAAAACTACTTAGCGTCTATCTTGAGCAAAGATTAACAGTACAAGGCTTCTACTTAGCCAATTTCTGGACAGATGGTTACGATTGGGCCATCAACCTGTATGAGAGCCCATTTTTTGTGTGTATTTTGGATGACAAATGGACCTAGACGTCATAACTAGCAGCCAGCTGGAAGCTCACTTGTGGCAAAAGGTTAACATCCATGCCCAATAAAATTTCCAGTCTAAAGGTTGCGAGTCTAATCATACAAGCATGTCTTAAGATAATTGGGTCATGCCTAATCAATAGGCAATGGTTTCATAACCAGATGACGAAATGGAATCCCTAATTTCACTCAGGGACTTGATTCATAGTGGCCAAGACAAAATTGCGGTAGCTATTCCTGTAAGAGGCCTAAATGACTGGCCTAAAGATTACACAATTCTCTTGGTTCCATGAGATACTCGTCAAAATAGCTAAGCCATCGATCTCCAAACAACGACATTAATCTTTTACTATATATAAATTTATTTTCTTGGTTTATCCAACACTAAATTTCTTGACACGGGAGAGAAATAAGCACCATCTTCTTCTTCACAACATGCCTTGGAATAACGAGTTCGGTGATGATACAGAAGGTGGCAAAAAAACAGAAAGTTCTGATGAGGATTCACCACCTGAAACTACTGTTCAAATAATCCAGAAGGTACTAAAAAAACTCTTATCTCTACTTTTTTTTGTTCGCTGTATAAACTTACAGTTACCATCTAGCTATACCAAAGAAAATTAAGAGTTATGTGACTAATAAGTCTCTTCTTATTGCCAGATAATAGCAGAGATGATAGGGACATTTTTCTTGATTTTTATGGGTTGTGGATCTGTCGTGGTCAATCAGATGTATGGTTCTGTAACATTTCCAGGAGTTTGTGTGGTATGGGGTCTAATTGTGATGGTGATGGTTTACTCTGTTGGTCATATCTCTGGTGCACATTTCAATCCAGCAGTCACTGTTACTTTTGCCATCTTTAGACATTTTCCTTACAAACAGGTTGGTCTTCATATATATTCGTTGTTTCTTTGTACAGGTCGCTCATGCTGGCGGAGCACATCTCATCGGGAGAGGTGCTGATTATAAAGACTGATGAACTTCTTGCTAAATGTGTTTTTTCTTTCTTGTACTTGCAGGTACCTCTATACATTGCGGCACAATTACTTGGATCACTCCTTGCTAGCGGCACCTTAAGCCTTCTTTTTAGCGTGACAGACGAGGCTTACTTTGGGACAATACCAGTTGGACCCGACATCCGTTCTTTTGTTACTGAAATAATCATATCGTTCCTTTTAATGTTTGTTATCTCTGGTGTTGCCACTGACAATAGAGCGGTTAGTTACTCTTAAGCATGCTCATTTTATTTTATTTTATTTATTATTG
>Ga0307515_10010823_pt1 | contig 17404 bp, 10 predicted proteins | sample 17_EM_MG_FD_194513 | JGI IMG/M metagenome (GOLD analysis project Ga0307515, IMG submission 194513) | Populus trichocarpa ectomycorrhiza microbial communities from riparian zone in the Pacific Northwest, United States - 17_EM | ecosystem: Host-associated > Plants > Roots > Unclassified | place...
ATCTTCTAAAGCTAGAACTACTAAGTCGGCCTATACTAAGGGATATACTACCCACGGCTATATTAATAGCAAAGCTAGACCTAAACCAGCTCACTACCTATAACTAGCTCTACGCTGAATATAAGGACGATTTACGCGTATACTAGAAGTAAAAATAGGTTATAAACGATATTAACAACTACATTGTTTGCACTATATCGGTAGCCTACCTTCTACTTATTAATAGCCTTAGTAGTTAGTTATATTAAATCTTTAAGGCGTCTCTACCACTATAGTAGCCACTGCAGTAATAGAGATACCCTATATTTTAGTAAGCAATTAAGCCTATCTTATACGAGAATCTTATACTATTAGTACTTACCAAATTACATACTTGCAGGGCCTCCTCCCGTCTATAAATACTCCCTCCTCTATACCTTCCTCTCTTTTTTCTTCTTTCTTATAAGAGCTAGAGGTGCTTTAATACTCCTCCTTAGTCCCTACTAAGGGATCTATTAGTTAACGTAGTAATATAGACAGTATCAGATAAGGAGACGGGTAAGAGAGAAGATAGAAAGGACGGAGGAGCTTCTAGTAAGTGTCAGTTAAGCAACGTTAATGGCTATATTATAGCTGTCTAATCTCCTATGCTCGTAGGCTTCCTCCTATCTATAAATACTCCCTCTATACCTTCCTCTTTTCTTTTCTTCTTCCTTATAGGAGCTGGTGGTGCTCTAATACTCCTCCTTAGTCCCTACTAAGGGATCTATTAGTTAACGTGGTGATATAAATAGTATTAGACAAGGAGACGGGCGAGAGAGAAGATAAAAAGGACGGAGGAACCTCTAGTAGGTATTAGTTGAGTAACGTTAATGGCTGGTTTTCGTTACCCAAAAATTGCGTCATGTGACGACATTTAGGAACGCAAAAATGTACCCCGTCCTATACTTACACCACTATTAAATATTTTATATTTTGTACCCGGAGCTACTTATAATAGGTATTCCTAGGAGATCTGCCGGTTTAAAGCTCTATAATTAAATATTATTAATATTTTATATAGGGGTCGTCGATTAAGCTCCCGGGACATAATTTTTAAAGTTTAATACTATACTAATATTACGGCCTTCTTGTAGTAGCTAAGTGTCGGACGGATAAGTTACTAAGAAGAACTCTGTCTATTAAATATGGCTTTAGAGCCTCTATAAATATATAAGGAAAATAGGTAGTAGACTACTTTGCTAACTATATTGTAGACCAAGTTGTAGACTATATCGTTAACCAAGTCGTTAACTGAGATAGTAGTGAGATATATAAGAATAAGGTGGTAAGTTATAAGGTAATACCTAAGAGTGACCTTAACGGTCGATATACCCCCCTAGCTAGTCAGTTAAGACTAAGCAGCTGGATAGAAAATAGAACGAAAAGTCATAATAGGCAATTTGGTGTTAAGTTTTAAAGGAAATCCTCTACAGTTACCTTACCTAATATTATTTAAATTAAATTAAATTAGATCCTTAATATTAATGAGATTTAACTATTAAACGAACGCCTTATGCTTCTAACGCGGTAGGGCCTTTATTAAGCCGTTTGCGACTATAGCAGCTATAGGCGTTTATTTAATTTTAATTCAGCTATTACGTACTTCTTAGCAAAGCTAGTGATAGTGTATATTAACGTGTTAAAGCTTTATAGAGAGCTCTTATCCGTCCTTTATAAGCAATCTAATTGTCTATAGATTATTATAGCTAATTATTTGCTCCTTATCTAAAGATAATTTAATTTCCTTAAAGAAGTAACTCTACTATATTGACTCCGTACCTGCATGAGATAGAGCCGTAAGCTTTGCCTTTGTGCTTAACTTTGTTATAAGCGTCTGCTTAATAGAGCGCTAATTAATTGCTCCTCCGAATAGGGTGAATAAATATCCTTCTATGCTGCGTTTGCTTATTAAATTGTCTTTAAACGCCGCGTTACTTGCCCCTGTAAAGGCTTAACTTCCTAAATTCTCTCCTAAGTATTTAATTGCGAGAGTCCTTGTCTAATAGAGGTACGCGATTACTTAATAGGCCGCGGCGTCGTGTATAGGTGAGGGGTTTTATAGGAACTCCGATAGCTTACCTAAAGCTCTAGCTATATTAGGTCTTATAATATAGGTTATATAAAGTAGTGATTTGACCATTCTTTGGTAGACGTAGATCTCCTACTTTAAAGCTTCTTCTGGGTTAGGTAGGAGCTTATTGGTGCTTATAGGTGTACTAACTAAGCGTATATTAGTTAGGTGAAATATATTAGCAATCTTCTTAATATAGGAGTCTTGATAGAGCTATAGCTTCCTTTGACTTCTATTTCTTAAGACTTGAATTTCTAGGAACTAGGATAGTTTACCTAGGTTCTTTATTTTATACTTCTTTATTAGTGCTTCCTTAAAGCTCTGGAGCTCTAATCAATTTTCTTTAATAGAGGCGACGCAGATATTATCCACGTAGAAGAATACGATTAGTAAGTTATTGTAGTAGAGATACAGCTTACTACTAACGGGCTTTAACCCTAATTTGACGAGTTAATTACTAAAGTCGTTATACTATAGACGTGGCGATTGTTAAAGTCCATAGAGAGCTCTGTGTAGTAGTAGATATTTGCCCTTAATAGTAAATCTATTTAGACATTTAATATAGACGATTTCGTTAATTAGGCTGTTTGTGAACGCGTTAACAGCGTTACCCTGCCAGACGTCCAAATTAAATGCTGTGATAATTGCTGTAAGAGCTCTAAAGACTTTAGCTGCTAAAGTTGCTGCATATATGTTCTTATAGATTAACTGCTATAAATTACCTCTTATACAAAGTCGAGCTTTAAACTTTATAAGATATCCGTTAATATTTGTCTTATAGGTAAATACCTAGGTAATAGGTACCGTTTTAATAGATTAAATCTTATCTACGATTTTAAATATTCTACGATTATCTAGATCTATATACTCCTTTATAGCAGCTGCTAGAAACTTTGCCTTATATTAGTAAGTTAGCAGCTCCTTCTAGTTCTTAAATAGAGGTGGAAGCTTATTATAGTGTATTTTCCTTTAATATTTAAGCCTTGTATAAAAGGCTGCTTAAAGCGGTCGGAAGGTATTTACCTCTTTAAGGTGAGTTAAATAAGCTTTATATCTTTTAACTAGCTTCTTTAACTATTTGCTTTATATAATATTACCCTTATTAACAGCTGCGCTATCCTTATCCTTTAACTCCTTTAAGTTAACTTTAACGTATTTAAAACCGGGGCGTTAATAGGTAGAGGGTGTGGAGGATCTAGAGGTGCTTAAGGAGCTTATATTAGTAGGAATTGATTAAGGTTTTAGCGTTAATTCTAGTGTAGGAAGGCTAGGTGGAGGATCGTCTTTTAAGGTGTTTGCTATAATTAAGTTATCGCCTTAAGTGTCTAGCTGCTTACGGTTGACGATTTGTCCTTAATTTCCACTAAAATCCACCTATTAATTTCTATTAGTATCCACCTAAATTTTATTAAAAATCTTATTTTCCTTATCCTTATTTAAGTCTTCTTAAAGTGTCCTGTCAGGGTTAATTATATTAATTACCTCTAGCATTTAATCGGCTTTCTCTTAAAGCAAATTTGCAAGATTTGGCTTACTGTTATCATAGATGAGTCGCTTATTAAACGTAACGTCTTTTATTCGAATTACCTTCTTTTTACTTAGTATATATATTTAGAAGATATTTATTAAATTATACCCTACTAGATACCTAATATAGGCTCTAGGAACAAGTTTTTAAGTGCGAGAAATGTTATATTTAAGTAGGTAGGCTCTACAGCTGTAAGCGCGTAGGTAAGCTATATTTGGTTTAATTGGTAAAAGACCTATTACTAACTAAAGCTTTTTAAAAGGCGTCTTTTAGTTAAGCCGTCTGCTTAATATCCTATTTGTTATATACGCTGCCGCTTTAAAGATCTCGGGCTAAAGCTTCTCTAGTAGTTAAGCTTTAATTCACATATATTAAGACTTTGTTATAATTACCCTCTTAGAACGTTCCGTAGGACCGTTCTGCTTTAGTATACTTAAAGCTAAGTACTCTACTGTGATACCTTTTTCGGCGGTCTAGTTATTGAATTTACCTCTAAGCGATAACTTGTTATTAATATAAATAATAACAACTTTAAAGCCGTAGCGTTGCTCAACTATATTATAATATTTAATGATTGCTTAGGTGGTTAATAACTTCTATATAAATATCTTGACCTTATTTATTTGAACTAAATCGTTAAGGAAATAAATTGCGTACTTGTGTCCGTTATAGGCTTTAATTCTTTAAATTAAATCTACATATATACGGAAGAAAGGTCTTATCGCCTTATCTATAGGTATCCTTCTTAATATAATCTTATAAGCTTTGCTAACTATATAAGTTTTATATTTAATTGTTATAGGGCCTTATAAAATCGCCCTAGTTACTTCTTTAGGTAATCTTTTAATTGTAGTACTTCCTATATATCCGAGTTGACTATGCCAAAGCCGTCCGTCTACCTTTTAATTTAGTAAAGATTCCGTTAATTTAGCCGCGAAGGACGCGTCCTCTGTCCTAGGCTTTAATTCGTTATATTTAAGGGTTATCTAACTATAGTGATATCCGCAATATGCGAACTTCTCGCCACCGCGACGGTAGAGGTAGTTGCCCTCATTGTGCCAAAAGATACCCTTTTTATTGAGTCTTCGATTATAGACTAGATTTATATAAAATCCTAGTACGTATATAGCCTTATTTAGATAAATCTTCTGCTTTCCTAATGGGGTAATAATTGTGACTTTAGCTGTTCTGAAGCCCTCTATAGTTTCTATACCGGATCCTATATATAACTAATTACTAGCCGGTCGGATATTACCTATAAACCTTACTTGGTTGTTAATGATATATAGGGTTGTTATAGGGTTAAGAATTACACTATTACGGAGAGTGTAATTAAATATGATATAAGCTCCAGCTTAATTGACTGCGAAGCTTCCGTGTAGTTTACTAGGTAAGCTCTTCTGCTCTGCATTCTTTGTATTCTCTAGCTTCTTATTAAATAAGGCTTAGCTCCTTAATTAGTTAATTAAGGCCTTAAATTTGGGTAAAGCCTTAGCAAGCTTCTGCTCTACTAACTACATTTTTAAGTTATTAGGTTTTTAACCCGACGGTTAAATTAACTTAATAAGGTAGAAGTATTTCCTCTATAGGTATAGTAATCCGCATAGGCATGGCTTTGTCCATTCCTTTTTATCTATCCTTCTTAAAGAATTAGCTTTTGGTTTGGTTTCTAATTTATCTTCTAATTTAGGCTTATTAATTAGCTCTCCTTTAAAGCTTACTATATAGGAGCTGTGCTAGCTTCTCGCCTTCTAAGCTAAGTCTAATTAACGATAATTTCGGTAGACCTCGATAATAGATTAAAGGGTAGGTAGTTTTTCCTTCTTCCTCTTAAGGTTTTATAATTTGTTTTTCTAGTATTCTGACTATCCTGATAAGGCAGATTTAATGGTATACACAAAGTCCTTAACTGGTTGATCGCTATCTACCTTAGGTAGTTTAATCTTCTTGTAATCGTTATACACCTTTTCCCACTTATAGAGCCACTTCTTAATATTCTAACTCTTTAGGGCTTTCTTTATTTTTAAATATTGGGTGGCTAGATTAACCTTCTAAGCGTCGTCGGTTAGAGTAACTGCCTCCTTAAGTGACACAAAGACATCGTAGACGGTATTTCCTTTAAAGGTATAGTCAATGTAGTTACGGGAAATAGTGCTAATGATATAGGTGCGTAGAGACTTAAGGGCTGCTTCCTCTTTTTTATATCGCTTATAAATACGATTGTACTATTTTCGCAAAGCTTAAAGCTCCTCCTTCTTGCCTTTATTAAGGGCTGAGAATGTAGTCTTCTGAGGATTAATAACTGATAGTGATAGCTCTGACGGTGCTTTATGTCTAGGTAGATTATCTTTCTTAATATCCGGATTGATGTACTCCCATACATTCTTACCGTCGGCTCTATACTTAATGACACTAATCTATTAGTCCCAATTGTTTAGGCCTGCTAGGATTACAGTATATGTCGTAATAAGGGTTTCGGATTACTAAGAGGACATTTTAAGGCCTCTACTGTTTAGTTGATAATTGGGTAATTAGGGTTTTAAATTAAAAATAATGTAGTAGATGGCCCGGGCTTATAACTGTCGGACGGATAAGTTACTAAGAAGAACTCTATCTATTGAATGTGGCTCTAGAGCCTCTATAAATATATAAGGAAAATAGGTAGTAGACTACTTTGCTAACCGTATCGTAGACTGAGTCGTAGACCGTGTCGTTGACCGAGTCGTTAACTAAGATAGTAGTGAGACATATAAGAACAAGGTGGTGAGTTATAAGGTGATACCTGAGAGTGACCTTAACGGTCGACACTAAGCTACCCCCTAATTTCCTCCCCCTCCTCCTCTCCCTCCTATTACTTAACGCTGAGCTATTATATTGTCGCTGAGTTATCGCGTCGTTGTATGTCCGAACTGGGTGGGCAATAACGTGGTTAATTAATTATATTAGACGTTGCTACTATAGCCGCACCGCCTCCGTCTATTAGGGGGAGGGGTCTTAGTATATAGTTATGTCTCTTCTTACACGTGTATTTAATTAAGTTGGGGTAGTAGACTTATAGGGCTCTGTATTAAAGCTCTAAATATGTACTAGATCCGTAACTAATATAATCTTTAAGTCTAGCTTAAGTAGGGCACCTTAGTTACTGTAGTAGATCCTTACCTAGCAGTAACTAAGGCGCCTTAGTTACTGTAGTATATCCTTACCTAGCGGTGACTAAGGCGCCTTAATCTTACTACTACTTCTAAATTAAGCAAAAGCTCTATATAGGGGGGTCCTAGGGGGTCTCCCCCTGGAAAACCTCATCTCTATATATATTAATTAAAGTCTATATAATGAAGCTCTAAATTAAAGCTTTGGGTTAATTGATTAGCTTATTACTTATAAACTCGGGTCAAAATTTGCGTTGGGGGACCAACGTTCCGCATGTTATTTTACTGTCTTGGTGGGGCTATTAGTGGATTTGGTAGTTTAGATTTATGTACTCTTCTACCTGTTTTAGGGAACGTTCGGTTGCGACTTCAGATTGAATCTGGAGGCTCCAGAATAGAAACTATCCGAAGCTCAAATCTGATTGTGACGATCGTTCGGTCAATCTGACGACTTTCTAATCTGAAGTTCCTCCAGATCGGCAAGCGCGTCAAATCCGCAAGCTATACCGTATATAGAATCTAAATTAAGGTCTTAGTGTCAGTTCACATCTAGATCTTAAAGCTCCTTCTTTAAACTCCGGATTAAATCTAAAGCTTCGCCCGATTAACGACTCCTCGTGATATGGCAATCTACCCACCCCAACCGCGACGCTACTGCGGTCACAACTACACGTATTTTATGACGCCCTTATTCTAACTTTTATGATCGCGATAATTCTCCCCCCGCGTGGCGTTCGTACCTAGTATACTAATATATGGCGAGGCACAAGGTAGACAACGCAATTACTCTAGCTATAAGGCACGACTTCTAAGCGTTACCCGGATAAAGCCTAAGGTATTTAAGAAGCCCCTTAATTAGCTATAGGAGTACGGTAGCCTTAAGGATATAAAGTCTCTATTAGCGGCTAAGGAGCTCGTAATATTCCTAATAATATTTAGTAATAAGAAACTTACTTTGGTCTCTACGTTTGGCTAGACATCTGAGGTGAGGCTCCAGCCCTCGTAAACGCTGAAGACGGTCGGTGGGTAGGCGTTCGGCAGGATCGGGCTAACTAGGGCAATGGAAAAAATGGAGGACAGAAATCGCTGGCTTAAATATGGGAGCAACGTACTGGCCTGAGCGAATAACCTGATGCTTTGGCGACACTAAGAAGAAAGGCCACAACACCTGGGTGTTGTTCCTCAATAAATAGGGTTTGAGCAAAGCTTTGAATATATGCCCTCGCTAGACTATCTAGAGTATCATAGAGGAATGCTGCCAGGGAAGGCATGACGAAAGCGTCCGCATGAGTATTCAAAAAATCTTTTTCAGTTGTAATAATATATTTAATGTTCAAAAACTTATGCTCAATAATTCCTCCGTGGCGCAATCGGTGGCGCGTCCGGCTGTTAAGCTTGCTACATCAACCGGAAGGTCGACAGTTCGGTTCGTAAGGTCAAAAAAACTTTTCCTTCAAACAAAACTAATAAATATTGCAGATCCTGTCCGGGGGAGATTTTTTTTTGGGGCAATTTTGTTCATCCCTTTTTATGTATACGTCCTATTATTCTACTACCGCGCGGTTAGATACGATGAGAAAAACCTTCCACATCAAAGCAAAATTCACAGCTCAGTGGCACGGTCGCTCTCGTCATAACAAAGAAGCTTTTGATCAGCCGATCAGTACCCGCCTTGAGAGAATTCGAGCCTCGGGGAGTTGCTAGTGTTGAAATACGCCTCGAAGTCATAAGCGATGTTTAGATCCTTTCCCGGTCTTTCATACTAATTTCTTAATATTCCTTCGCGCGTTCATAAATCCTTGCCTACCCGCACCTTCACAAATTCTTCACGAATTCTTCGCTGTACTGCTGATTTAATATCCGCAACACTATATATTTACAGCTCCTGGCGAGCTAATTTACTCATACTTAATATCTAATCCTTCTCCTATCACACGCTCTCTTCCCTTTCTATATTCCTCTAATACTCTACTCTCACATTCTCCTACCGCTTTCTTTAAATTCATTAGCGGGATCCATTATACGTCACAATTCCTAACTTAACACTCCTAACCCAAATAAAACTAAATTCTTAAACTCCAACCACGCCTTAAAATAGGCCCCCCAAACCCCGTCTAGAGCATTAACCCCAACTTCCGCGCCGCCATCCAATGCGCGCCCGCTGCCCAAAGAACAAGCGCCAACGGTAATACCACCAGCTACGACATCGAGGGGCAAATCAAGCAGATCATCCGACGCGGCGCGGGCATTGGCCAGCAGCCAGTCTGGAAAGGAAACCAGCTAGCCATCAGCGACCACGCCATCACAGGCGAGCCCGAGCCGCCGCTCGACGACAGCGAGCTCGAGAGGCAAGCAGCTTCCACCGGGCCAGGACCCATCGGATTCGTAGTCCGGGAGACGATCAAGGCAGTCGCAGGCGACGACGACGTCTCCACAAGCGCCGAGGAGCCTCTGGATCCCTCCCCAGATCCTCCTCCTCTCCTCCTCCTGCCGCAGCGGCTTATCCGCAGCACGACGCCTACGACTCCGCGCGCCCCGCGCTGCCCTGCTCCCGCGGCTTCCTCGCCGCCAAAGCGTGCGCCGGCGCCCCGCCTTACGCCTGCACAGCGCGGTCCTGCTGGCTGCACCGCCCGTCCTTCACGCTCTCCTCCTCGGTCTCGCTCTGCGCGCACCAGTGGCTGTAGCTGCGCTATGCGGCCCCGGGACCCGGCGAACGCGCGCGGGACGTGGCGGTTCGAGTGCGTGGAGCGGTATCCAGGCTTCGAGACCGGGGTACGGTGTCTGAGCCGGTGCGCGCCGCACGACACCGAGGCGTAGTGTGCGGGGCAGGCGGCGCGCGTGGTGTATGACCTTGAGGCGGAGGGCAAGCGGGTCAAGGTCAAGAGGTCGCTCGAGGACAAGGCAATGCTTTAGGCCAACGGACCGCTCGCGGAGGAGTCACTCGCGGAGGCTTCCGCTAGGGCCGAAGCATTCCTCAAATTACTGGGGCCTCCAGCGGCGGAGCCAACTCGTTCGCAGGCTTTGGAAACGACGACAAACATGCCGGGGCGGGAGGCGCTGGTAACGGCGTAGATGATGAAGACGGTGACGATGATGATAGCTTCTAGGTAGCAATCCCGACGGGTTCAGGGGTGGAGACTATGCTCTCATGAGGCGTGGATAGATGTTTCCCCAGCGGGCCGGCGGTAGATACTGGACTTTGGCACAATGCCATCTCCATAGTAGGCGAGACCGACTCTTGAACTGTGCATAGAACCGTGCTGCATTTATGTAGTTGAAACTTGGGTAACCTACCTTGCTTAATTTTGCTATAGATAAATTCCTAATATCGCAGCTTATGCGTGATCAGTGGTTTCTTGGTTTGGAGAGGTATCCAGCTTGCTGAGGGTGGGTGGGAAATAACACAACCCTATTCGAGGGAAAATCGCGCACCGCACTGCAATTTTAGCGTACTCGAGGCAATCGCTCCATTTAGTCATCCGCAACACACTGCCACAGCCATTCAGCCACTGAAACGAAGCCTGCACAGCCACCAACCAGGCCACCATTCCTCATACCGAGCAGAAGTCACCGCATAAGCAAAAATTGGACACCGAGCAGCACTAGACACGCCCACCCAACTCCATTAAATAATTCTAGCAACACCTCCATACTACCCATACAACGCAAAATCCCCGCCAATCGGAGCCTCGCTCCAATCCCGCATTTTTTGCAAAACAACACCTACTGCCCCCCACAAAAACCCCAACACTCAGCAAGAGAAAAGCAGTTCAAAAAGCGCCAAAGAGTCAAACATGTCCGTAGCTCCAAACCCAGGTTTAAAGCGTATTTTAAAAAAAAGGCGGTGGAAAAGAAAAAGGGTGGGATGATTAACAGATACAAGAACAGAATTTTCGTCAGTCCTGGGTGGTCTAATTATAACGTCCGTGTGCGTTTGGAGGCTAGATATGCTAGGTCGTTTCTTCTTCCGCTCTTAACGCTGAGCGTGGATAAAGACCTGTGAGGGCCGTACATAAGGACCCATGCGCGGTACCGCACGGGTGGGCTTGAGGAGCTCGACTCCTCAATGCGAGAATAGGGATCATGGGCGAATAAAGAGATCATGACTTGAAGCTGTCCCGCATGCTCTGGCTGCTGGCGCTCATAGGCGGGTTGGCGGTGGGGAGGGTGTCCTTGGGCTTGTTGTTTTGGCGGACCTTGGCGAGGGCATAGACGATGCCGCTGACGAAGCCGACGAAGATGGCTGAGACGCTGCCAAATGTGACGGGTGCGTCGAAGAAGACGAGGCCAGAAACGGCGATAGGGAGCTTGTTCAGAGCACCGACCATCGAGTATGTTGTTGAGGAGGTCACGCGGACACACCAGGCAGAGGTGTAGGAGATGAAGACGGAGGAGAGGCCAGAGAAGATCATGGCGAGGATGAGATTGTTTCTTTGCGCAGCGGGGAAGTTCTTGGAGAGGTTCTCCGAAGACCAGTCCTCAATGAAGAGAGAGGCGACAAGGAGGATCGGGATGGTGAGGAGGTTGTTGTAGTACATGGCTAATTCATGTCAATGTCTTGCTTTCAATCTGGAAAACCATGAACTTACTGTCGAAGTCCTTGAAGTTGGTCAACTTTATCCTCTTTCTCATGCCCAAGACGTAGGTTGCAGTGCAGAAGCAGTTAAACATCATCCAAAGATATCCGGCATTCAGCGTCGAGATAGCGCTGGTAGCCTCGCTGGTAGCTTCTCCAAAGCTTGCCAAGGCATGCTGAATATCCGCCCATGCTGCAATGATGGAGCTGAAGACCATCAACCCAAAGGAGAACAAGGCCATCGGTGTGACGGATCCACCGAACCAGAGCACCTCACCATATGCAATGAGTATAATTGTAAGATTTTTGAAAATGGTGTACACCGGAATCGAAAGAAACTTCAACGCTTTTGTGCTCGTGTAGATCATACCAATAAGGAGGAGAGAAATTGGAAACCCTGGACATGTTAGATTGGGGCTTTTCTAGAATTTAGGGGGAAACACACATTTTTTGGCCTCATCACTATTGAAATCCCTATACGTAATTACGCCAGCAGATTTACAGCTCTGAATAGCAATAACACAAACCACAGACTGTGTATCTGTTAGTATACCATAAAACTCCCCGCGGAGTACCGAAACCTACCTGAACACACAACAAGAAGAAATTGAGGTTGAAATCCAAGCCGGACAATACATATTTATTCGTGACTGTCATCAAAATGGACGAAACGCAGTAAGATATGACCGGCAGTATAGGGCTCTCAGCGACGGAGTAATGTGAAGCTGAGCGTCGCGGCGTAGAGGGCTTCATGGGTGACGAGGCGCGGTCGAAGCTCGACTCTTTGCGGTCGCCCATCTCAATGGCGTATTCCTCCCTCTTCTTATCGTCTGCCATGTTGTCGAGGAGGAATGTCTAGAGGTGAAGTAAGGGGTTGTGCTACTCAGGCTGATGAAGCACGACGTTGCAGCTGGGCCTAAACAAGGGAGTGGACGGCGCGCCGGATATAATACACAAGAAGTGTTCAGAAGGGGCAGGTGAGGAGGTAACAGGGGAGGAGAGTAAAGTGAGGATGTAGAAATCGGTGGTTGTTGCTTGACGAAAGCATTTCCTTGCTTCTTTGGCCAAATTTCCCATTCGCGAAGCGGCAAAGCCCCCTAGTTAAGCCTCGTAATCATCCCTGTAATCAAAAGATTATCTTGATCATATCAACCACTTGCCGCGCACAGTTCCTGAGATTTAATGCATGTCTATCCGCCTCAGAAATTGCCTATGGGTCCCTACTTATATTATCGAGCCATCAAAATAATGCTCTTCAAAATTCACTGCCATCTGGACCTTGGACGTTGAACTTCGCGTGCCCTAGCGTCCCTCCATCAAGATTTCTCTCGGCGCAGATCATCCCCATCCACACCAAAATTAATGTCCGGCCGCAATCATCTCCACTCAGCAAAGCATGGCTGAGCTCGATCCCAAGGTCGCCCGCGTCGTCGATCGTGCCACCCACGACGATGATTCAGACGAAGATGCCCTTATTGCTGCGCTTGAAGACGATTCCGAGTTAGATGCTTTCCGCGAGCAGCGTCTGCAGCAGCTCCATGCTGAGTTTAGTCGCGCGAAGGAAATGCGGGCGACGGAACATGGCACATATGCAGAGATCAAGGATGAGAAGGCTCTGATGGATATAACTACCAGCACGAAATTCTGCGTGGTGCATTTCTTCAAGCCAGATTTCAATCGGTGTAGGATTATGGATGGCCATTTGGAGGTTAGTATTTGGGCTTTTTAGTATGACAAGAAGTCAAAGCCCAACCCAAGTGAACTTATAGAGTTGAGCTTGTGCTAATTGCATTCATCGTAGAATCTCGTCCCAAGCCACTATGAAACTCGCTTTCTTCGCATTAATGTCGAAAACGCGCCATTCCTTGTTACGAAATTAAAAGTGCAGGTTCTCCCCTGTGTCCTAGCATTCATAGACGGGATTAGTGTTGATAGGATAGTCGGGTTTGAAGGGCTTGGGCGGAGCGCCGACATGTTCACTACACGGGATTTGGAGGCGAGACTGCTGCGAGCGAACGTGTTGGCTAGGGCTAAGATAGCAAATGAGGACGGGTCGCAGTATGCCCAGACTGGCGGGAAGACTAAGAATGCGGCAAAGGTTGAGGACGACGATGATGACTGGGATTGATATTGGAGTTAGTGAGTTTGACAATGTGGCTGCATGATTCCGTCCGAACAGGAGCAAGAAGCCGCCTCCTGAGTGAACGCTATCAGAACAATACCTTTCCGACTACCAGGCAAACAAAGCCGATGCTCAAACTAGCTTCGGTCTCCCACACACGAGCATCACAGGATGCCTTAGGGCATCAGAATGTGGGATAGCAATAACGGTGGACTTTCGATGATGCCACCGATTAGCTCTTAACGAAGATTGCAGGGCGAAGAAGAGAACGGGTCCAACTAACGACTTCATTTCACGACATCGTAGCTCGGGAAGAAGCATAAAAAGTAGAAAACCATTGATATGACTACCTAGTCCTAGGGAATATTACAAACGCCTCAAATCATGAGAACCAAAGAACGCTTCAACTAATTATGCTCCTGATAGCAATCCCGAAGTGATAGAAGTGGAACCCAGCCAACTGTACCGTCTTGAAAGTTTCACCAAACAAATGCTCTGTCGTACAAACGGGAGGAGACATTGACACCTGAGATAGGTAACGTGCCATTAATCGTCCGCATGGATGACCCTACGTAAGCCAGGATACCCTCGTAACACCCTGCCTTCAACAAATATGTCCTCATCCGGGATGGAAGCAAGACGTTTCAGGAGACTTTGAAGAATCTGAGGAGATCGTAGATTTGGTGTCGGGAACAGTCGATTCGTTGTCTAATTTGCTTCGGGAGCTCCTAGACGAGAATGCTTTCAAAATTCTTCGACGAAGGACATCGAGACTACTGTGCGGAAGGGATCCATTATCAAGCGGCTCCGATGACCTGCTCTCGACGTGATTGCCAGCACCTCCGATACCGACGTAATAACCAGCTGGTGGATTGCGCGGGACGGCTCGTTCTTGCATAGCTTCTCTGTATAGACTGAGGCTTGACCGATCGGAAGCATGATGTATGTTACCAATACCACCAATACCACTCGAAAAGGAGCCAGATCGTGATGTTATGATTTGGGGGACAGGAGGAGCGGCTGGAACGGTGCTTGCTTTGTGGTAGTTGCCTGCTCCTCCTCTTCCAGAGCGAAGATATGTCTGGCTCTCAGTGTTGTCGACTAGAGAGGAGGTGCTACTTGTGCCGGAAGAGCGTGTGAAAAGAGCCATGGTGGATTGCGGTGGCTGAGTGTAGTTGCTTCTAAGTTCTACTTTGCTGAGAGATGAAGATAGGGTAGAGAAACGAAGACCGAATAGGAGCTTTGCTAGTGTATGTGGAGAATGCTGGTTGGGGCGATAATTTGAATATTTCGATTTGATGGAAGACTGCTTGGTTCACAGTGGGAGACCTTATATACTTAGAGGCGTTTCTAATGATCACTCTCAGGAGTAAGTAACACATGAACATGCCCTCTATCGCACATTCACAGCTGGGCGTTTTCGATGGAGGCTGGCTGCATGTATCGCCAAGCGCTCACTCCAGCTATGATTCTTCTTGGCTTGTCCTCGACGATGCGCTTGAAGGACTGTTGCATGGCCTGAACAACTCAGCCTCTCTGGAGATATCCGATATCTCAGAAATAGACATTCGGTGAGGCGTTCAACAATGCCAGAAATCGCTGCCAAGAACACAGACAACCTACGAGAGGAGCCATAGATGTTATGAGGCTAGGCTACGGCTGTAGGCGCCTGGTGTCGATTGGGCTTCAAGGGTGCACGTCGACTAAATTTTGAATTCGTGTATCTAAGTTGCCGTCTGATTGTGGGTGGATGCAAGGTTCTGAAAATCGGGATGACCGGGTTAGCGTTGCATGGCTGGCTGAGTGGCTGTTCTCCAGCTGGACCGCGTAGCTGGGAATACTGGAAGCTTAATGGTTAGCAAAGGCTACCCCGCTGAGATTTAATAGCCAACAAGAACGACGGACGATTGTAGCAAACTGCAAGAACAATTCGTTTGGTGGAGTACTGTAGCTGTTCCTTTCGTTAATGTTTTGGCGTGAATGTAGTGTTACATCTAACGTGTTCCACCGCTCACTTGCGAACACCACTCACTCGCGCACCCCAAAAACCACCAAAAATCAGAAAAACTGCACCTTAATATTTTAACAACGGCTTAATAATTTAAAAAGTAATCTATTAAGTAACTAAAAATATTACAATTTAGCTTAAAATTGGGGGCCAAAATCTGATATCTTAATAATGGCCAGGCTTATTACGCTAAAATTTTATTAAGAGTCTTAATATAGGCACAAGGCTAATTATAAAATTTAAGAATTTATTATTAAGCTGTTGTTAAGATATCAAGGTGCAATTTTTCCGATTTTTGGTGGTTTTTGGGGTGCGCGAGTGAGCGGTGTTCGCAAGTGAGCGGTGGAACACGTTAAGTAGAGTGCTTTCATAACCTCTGACTCGGGGGCGAAGGATGCGACACTGTGAGATGACCTTGACTGCTTCTAAAGGTGCATGCTAGTTTCAAATTATTTAGGAAAACTAGCAGCACTACGAAGCCGGTGACGATACTCATACCTACACCATTCACGGCCGTGTAGCTAGTAGCCTGCGCGCGAGTCAGTCCTATTATATCTGGGTTTATTCGCAAAGCAGCCCGTAAAAGTGTGTTGAATGAAGAATGCCCAATTATTAGCAGAACGAAAGGAACTTCTAGCAGAGTTTCCAAAATTGGGGGCAGCGCATTGGGGCTCTACCAAACTGACATGCCGAAGCCATTTGTCCTGGAAGCGTAGCTGAGGCAGCGCGACTGAAGCAGCGGTATGTAAAGCATCGCAGATACATTGTCTTGTCGTATCTCGAAGTGCAGTTATCGAAAGGACGTACTAGGTGTAGATCTTGGTGATCAGATAGCGGAGACTCGTAGCTTCTTTTTTATACAGAATCGCATCCTACACCAAAGTTAAGCATGCATCACGTACGGGCGACTGTACATATTAGTCTGGATGGCCGTACGTGATCAACGCAGCATTTTTGACGGACTACGCCAAGACTTTTAGTGATGCTGTGTGCATTCTCGCGATACAGGGTGTACGAGCTCCAGTCGTACAGCATGGTACACACGCAATTTTCGCCCTCTTGAACACTAGAGAACTTCAAGTTTAGCTCTTATAATTAAGCTTAAAAATTACAGACTTTACCTTTCTTGTAAGTACACATACAGGCAAAATTCCTTAATACGATACCGGGGTATATAACGATACATTTTGTATTACGATCTACACACCCTGATCAAGCCTTTTTTGGTGTAACTAACGATAATCTGACTTTTGACGATATCGTTAAGCTCTACCACCAATATCGGTATAACTAGTTGTATGGGAAGGGGGTATATCTAGCCCATAAGGAGGGAAATCTATACCCTTTAGGCTTTAAGATTCACTTTTTATTTAAGTTTTACTGCCTGTTCACCCTACACGTGACTCTTAATATAACAATACGTACTAAGGAGTTTTGCCTGTACCTTTGTGAAGTGCACAGCCTTTTTCGTAAGTGCACAGTATCTACTTACCTCAGCGAGCTCAGACGCGATTTTTTAGCTAGCGTCGGAATAACCTATGCCGTCTTCCGAATTGCAAAATCACGTCTGAGAGGCTTTGGCGAGTTTTGTTAAAAGCGTAAGCAGAATCCGCCGAACGGATATTACGGATATCTAATTTATTTATTCATATAACGCGTTATTATTACCAAAAGTTCATACATTATTTTTAAGACTTAGGGCTTCTAAATGGTATAAATTTTATAATACGGCTATTGCTAGGTCCTGACATTAATTTCGTTAAAGTTAAAAAACGCGTTGTTAAAAGCGTAAGCACATATTGTATCTTATTAAATAGTCTACTAATATAGCTAAAATTATACAGATATGTAGATATCTACTACTTAAAGCCATTGCAACACCTAGTAGGTGCTATAGTTGGGTCCTTCCTTGAAAATATCCTCCCGTGG
>Ga0307515_10010824_pt1 | contig 17404 bp, 1 predicted proteins | sample 17_EM_MG_FD_194513 | JGI IMG/M metagenome (GOLD analysis project Ga0307515, IMG submission 194513) | Populus trichocarpa ectomycorrhiza microbial communities from riparian zone in the Pacific Northwest, United States - 17_EM | ecosystem: Host-associated > Plants > Roots > Unclassified | place...
TTAGGCCATCTGTCCCTGTGTGGTCTGAGACACTTTGGCAGACGTTTGTAAAGCACGTCGCGATATCCGCATAGCTAATATTACGGATATTTACTTATTATTCTTACAATAAGTTTAGGCAGCTTAAAAAATCCATTAATCACATACTAGGCTCTAGTAAATTAAATAGTCTATATTAAAAGTCTCCCCACCTTCCTATTTCTAATATTAATTTTAAAATAGCTATAACGCGGTTTGCTAAAGTAAATAATTAGCAATATCCGCACTAATAACATATTAATCTTAACTACTTACTCTCTATCTATTATATCTATAATCTAATAATTAAAACCTATTAAGATCTATCTATTATAATATATTTAAGTCCTCCCTACCTTTATCTAACCCTTTATTCTCCCTTTATTACTTTTAAGCGCTATCTATTAATACCTTTATTAAAGTAAATAAGGTAAAGAGGTTATAAACTATAAGCTAGTTAAGTAGATTAATAAGCTAGCAGTATATAATAGGCTAGGGATTATATTAAAATAGATCCCTAGCGGTCTTTACGGCTATATAGCCTATAAAGGGAGCTACCTTAGCTTATAAGCAGCTCTTATAAACTTTAAATAAGTAAGCTAAATAAAGCTATTATAGAGATATATTTATACCGTGGTTATATAGAGCAGCTTAAGGCCCTAAGGGTACTAATATTTAAGTAGTAAGATTTTATACTTATAGTAAAGACGTTTTTTAGTAAGAGTATAATAATATAAGTACTACTATATCTTATACCTAATATAGTTATTATTATTATTCTTCTACTTAATATAATTAGGTTAGAGTAAGTAAAAAAGATTATAAAGCTACCTTATATTTAACCTATTTATATATAAAAGAAAACAATATTTATTAAGCTAATTAAGGATATTTGTATAGGTAGCTATATATATATCCTTATCTCCCTAAAGCTTTTAGTTAGTAATAAGCTATATAAGGTTCTAATAAACTATAAGGTAAGGATATGGATAGGGAGTCCAATGATAGAACAATAGGGTATATTGTATAAGTAGACGAATCCTTAAGGTAGAAGGAGGAGTCTGAGGTGCGAGGTAAGGAAGGGGTTTCCCTAGGCACGTACAGAGTACGTGCCTTACAGGCGAGTCGCATGCGAGTCGCCTGTGCCTCGCAGCTATATAACTATCTACTCAGGTTTCACCTAATAATGTCCCCCCCTTTAAAAAGGGTCGTCCCCGATCCTTTATATGCTTAGGCCTTAATAAAACCCTATAAAAACCTTTAGAAGGAAAAAATTAGAAGGGAAAAAGTGTCCTAATTTTGCGTATAGAGAGATAGGTAGTATACTTATGCGGCGTAAAGATGTTAAGGAACTTTAACCGCCGGTTAAAGTTATCTAATTAGTTAGATTTAGCTTGCTAAGACTTCCCTATATTTTACTAAGCTAATAGCGATTTTGTATACCCGGTATAGAAAATCCTAATTAGTCCATTAATAGGTAGAGCTAGTAGCTTAATACTATTGCCTAAATTTAGTAGATATATTCCAAAAGTTCGCTTATATAGGTAGGTTGCTAGTACCTCGTGGGTAGGTCGTAGGTTATTTGTATACAGCCAGATTTAGGATAATAAGGCTGTATACCCATTAGATCCGCCGCTGACCCTACTTTAGCCTTATGCTATACCGGCGTAGCGCTATATATACTTTGTAGGTAGGTTATAGGTTACTTATATACGGCCAGATTTAGGATGGTAAGGCTATATGCCCGTTAAATCCGTCGCTGACCTATACTTTAGCCTTATGCGTTATCTGCGTAGCGTATATATGGAATAGTATATAAGTTATCTGTATAGGTTACTACTAGTAGGTTACTAGTAGGTTGTAAACTCTAGTTAAAGGACCCTAGTTATGGACGGGTATAGGATAATATATAAGTCGTTAGTATAAGTTACTACTAGCAGGTTACTAGTGGGTTAAAGACCCTAGTTAAAGGACCCTAGTTATAAACGGACCTATCTAGTATAAGTTATTAGTATAGGTTACTACTAGTAGGTTACTAGTGGGTTATAGACCCCTGTTAAAGGACCTTAGTTTTAGACGGACCTGTTACCTAACGTATAAATAGTTTATAAAGGTAGTATAGAGTAACGGACTAGGTCCAGGCCTAGGAGAGTACTTTTTAATTACTTTAGGGTTACTAGTGGTGCGGTATAGCCTCGCTTATAAGTCGCCTGCGAGTCGCCGGGTTATAGTAGAGTGTAGCTTATATAGGATATTAATAAATTAAGCTTTACCCCGTATATATACCGCAACTCTTACTATAAGCATTAGCTTATTCCTTAATCCCTTAGGATATCCTCTGCCTTTCTTTAATATAGGCTATATCTTAGCAGTAATAGCGCTTGCCTTTCGCTTACGCTTTAGCTGTAAGGCTAGGTAGTAGTATACTAGCTTTGTAAAACGGTCTATAAGGATAAGGAGGTATCGGAGGTCTAGGTTAGGCTTGGTATAACCTTGGGTTACGCACGACCCCCTAAGGTCCGCGACATATCGTCCAAATATTACCCCCCCCCTTTTAGTGGTGGCCCCTACTTTTTGGACGCGTTTTTAAGGCCTAGGTTAGTACTAGGTTAGTATAGAGGACCTCGTCGCGCGCCTTCGACCTCATCGTCGCCTTAACAATCCATTTTTTGACCCTCTTCCTATTCTTATGCCCGCGCTAGCTCCTAGCTTGTGTGGGGCTTCTAGTTTTATATAGAACGGCCTGCTATAATTCTAATTCTATAATATAGAGCTCTCTTCTTCTCCTCCTCTATTGATATTTACGCGTTTAGTGGCTTTATTTACCTGTACCCGCGCTATACTTACGCGTCTTCCCCCTAACCTCTTGCGGAGATAGAGTTTTTTAAGAATCTTCTTACCCTACGGTCTACTTTGCAGTTAAAGGAAGCCCCCCTAGCCTCCTCCTCCCCCTCCTTCTATAGCCTCTAGAACGAATTTAAGGCCCAGACGTTATGGCTATATGATATTTATAAGGCCTAGTGCTTAAAGAATACTATAAGGGCGTATAAGCTAAAGCAGAAAGAGTAGGAAGACTAGTATATAAGACTGGAAGGTAATACGGACGGCGCCTGGGTAATAGAAGATAAGCTTTGCCTATTTTTAGAGCAGTAAGTTATTAACTGAGAATTATAGGCTGCTGGCTATTAAAAACGGAAGTTAAAATAGAAAGAGATATAGAAAGATAGCGAGCGGGTGAAGAAGAGGTAGAAGACGATTGAGTGGGTAGGGTAGTTAGGGGGGAAGGCAGCTATAGGGGTAGCTATAGGGGTAGCCGTAGGGGCAGCCGTAGGTACAGGGGAGGAAGCTATAAAGGAGGAAGGGGAGATATAGGATAAGGAGGCCCTAGACGCCCTATTTAACAAGATAGTTTAATACTTAGTTATAAATAGCTACGTCTCCGCTATTACCGAGCTTTACGTATAGTAGTTAGAAGGTAAGACCACGCAGCTGCTGCGGGGGGCGAAGCTCTTAGTAGTACTAGACAGTGTCTGCCGTGATAAGGACCGGATTTGACGCATTAACTTTATCAATTAAGGCCTATTTATAATTACTAGCGGCTACGACGTTAAAGGGCTTAAAAAGGCGATTACTTAGTGCTGGGAGACGGGCTCTAAGATACTAGGTTTAGTTAAGTCTTACCTTTGAACTGCAGCTAAGTATTTATTAGGTTCGTATATACCCTACTCAGTCCATATAGCTGCCGTTTTCTAACCCATTCCTTAGGCCATACTACCGTTACCTATAGTAAAAGTAGATAAGACGTTTAGCTTACTAACCTTATTCTTATTAAACTAGAGAATAAAGGGCCTAAACCAGACGAGTTAGCGCTGTGTATAATTATATTAATAATATAAAGGAAGTAGAATTAGCACGGTAAGGTTAAGTATATAGGCTATATACGGAACGCTAACCCTATCCTCTGCCCCCTTTTTATAGTAGCCTTTTACTTCTTTAACCGCTGGGGTAAAGATAGTGCTGAGAGCTTCCTATCCTTTTGGTAGCTGGAGGACTACTATAATTTATACATCTTCCCTAGTAGTATTAAAGTACCGTAACGGCCGCTAAGCTATTATACGCAGTTTAAATAGAATAAAAAGATATTTTAGGGGGTAGGAATTTACTTAAAGGAGAAAACCCATAGCGCCTGTAAGTAGAGCGTCCGGTATATTAAGCTTAGCAGCGTTAAGGAGACCTAAATTAGATGGGCCGGACGCTAGAATACGGACGTAATAATAGGAGCCTACCTTAGCTACCTACCCTGTGCGTTTATGCGGTCGATTGCTAGCTTTCTAAAGGAAGAAAAGGGCTACTTTCTCCCCCACACATAGAAGGTGCCGGAGGAGGCCCTTTGTTTAAAGATATGGCCTAAGACTAACGTCTAGCTAAAACGTATGGAGGCCTACTACCTAAGTAGGGCTAATAATAAGGTTATATAGCTTGACCTTACGGGCTCAGGATTTCTACGCCTCCTCTATATGCTTAGGGTAATCCTATTATAGGACTTAGTAATCCTATATAAGCAGTTCCCGCTCTACCCCCTATAGAAGGACCCCCTCTTTAGCTGTGAGGAGTACTAGAGGTTTATTACGCGGGTAAAAAGCTCGCTGGCTGATATAGTTACGCTAGATAAGCTAATAATGCGGAAATACTAGCCCGCCTATAAGGCTGTAGCTAAGCTAAGATATAAGGCCGCGATCTCCGAGATAAAGGGGGTTTAATTACGCGTATAGACGATCTTAGAACGCCTTAGCGAAATAGAAAGGTTATTAGTATTATTCGCATCTATATAGATCTAGTAAGGGAAGATAGGTATCTAAATAGGGCCTATAGAGTCTATATATCCACCTTTAGGCGAGCCCGCGCCGTCTACTATAACGTCTACTATATTTACGCCGCCTACTTAGCCGTCTACAATATCTGTACTGCCTACTTAGCTACCGTCTATAATATCCGCACTGTCCGCTTAGCCGTCTACAATATCCGCACTATTTGCTTAGCCGTTTATAATATCTGCACCACCTACTTAGCTGTCTATAATATCCGCACCGCCTACTTAGCCGTTTACTATATCCGCATCGCCCCTACTGGCGTAGGCATAAGCTAATACTTAACTATCTCTCCTATTTATTCTTGACCTATAGGCGCTGCTAAGGAAATATAAAATGCTTTAAGGTGGTAATTTGGTCTTCTAGCTCTGGACTAAGTGGACTTTAGGGCTAGTAGGTGGGCCGTTAATTAAAGCTCTTAATTGCTGCTAGGGGGCACGCTAGCGGGTTAACGGCGAGGCTATATTCTATAGCCGTCACCGTAGGATAATTAAGGATGTAAGATGGCGCGTAGAAGACAGTATAGTAAGAGATAAGAGACAGGCTATTAATCAGCTAAAATAGCTACGAGGTCGGCGTTCTTTAAATTGGCTTTGTAAGAATATCTAAATAGTTATTTTACTATAGTAACTAAGACGCCTTAATATATAACTGTACTATGGTAACTAAGACGCCTTTATATATAATTGCACTGCAGTAACCAAAACGCCTTAATATACGACTGTACTGCAGTAACTAAGACGTCTTGATGTAGGACTGTACTAGTGACTAAGACGTCTTAATATAGGACTATACTGCAGTGACTGAGACGCCTTAATGTATGACTGGACTATAGTGACCGAAACGTCTTAATATAGGACTATACTATAGTAACTGAGATGTCTTAATATAGGACTATACTATAGTAACTAAGACGCCTTAATATAGGAATAGAGCCCGTTTAGGTGTTATAAATTTAGAGCAATATTACGCGACCGCCCAGAAGTACTAATCTAACACAAATTATGTACCTTTTCGCCTAAAATCGCGTGCGAAAGTACTTAGGGGCGGTTGCTGCGCGACCTTATACGGGGTTTGGGCGCGTTATTAGTAGGGGTAGCCCTAACCTTGTATTAACCCGGGTCGTAACCGCGCCAAATTAGCCCCCCTGATATGTAATAGGTATTGGAGGTCTGGGTTAGGCTTGGCATAACCTTAGGTTACGCATAACCCTCTAAGGTCCGCGATATATCGTCTAAATATTACCCCCCTCTTTTGGTAGTGGCCCCTACTTTTTAGACGCGTTTTTGAGGCCTAGGTTAGTACTGGGTTAGTATAAAGGACCTTGTCACGCGCCTTCGACTTTATCGTCGCCTTAACAATCTATTTTTTAACCCTCTTCCTGTTCTTATGCCCGCGCTAGCTTTTAGCTCGCGCGGGGCTTCTAGTTTTATATAGAACGGCCTGCTATAATTCTAATTCTATAATATAGAGCTCTCTTCTTCTCCTCCTTTATTAATATTTACGCGTTTGGTGGCTTTATTTACCTATACCCGCGCCGCGCTTACGCGTCTTCCCCCTAACCTCTTGCGGAGATAGAGTCTTTTAAGAATCTTCTTACCCTACGGTCTACTTTATAGTTAAAGGAAGCCCCCCTAGCCTCCTCCTCCCCCTCCTTCTATAGCCTCCAAAACGAATTTAAGGCCTAGATGTTACGGCTATATAATATTTATAAGGCTTAGCGCTTAAAGAATACTATAAGGGCGTATAAACTAAAGCAGAAAGAGTGGGAAGACTGGTGTATAAGACTAGAAGGTAATATAAACGGCGCCTAGGTAACAGAAGATAAGCTTTACCTATTTTTAGAGTAGTAAGTTGTTAACTGAGAATTACGGGCTGCTGGCTATTAAAAACGGAAGTTAAAACGGAAAGAGATATAGAAAGATAGTGAGTGGGCGAAGAAGAGGTAGAAGACGGTCGAGCGGGTAGGGTAGCTAGGGGGGAAGGTAGCTGTAGGGGTAGCTATAGGGGTAGCCGTAGGGGCAGCCGTAGGTATAGGGGAGGAAGCTATAAAGGAGGAAGGGGAGATATGGGACGAGGAGGCCCTAGACGCCCTATTTAATAAGATAATTTAATACTTAGTTATAAATAGCTACGTCTTTGCTATTACCGAGCTTTATATGTGGTAGTTAGAAGGTAAGACTATATAGCCGCTGTAGGGGGCGAAGCTCTTAGTAGTACTGGACAGCGTCCGCTATAATAAGGACCGGATTTAACGCGTTAACTTTATTAATTAAGGCCTATTTATAATTACTAGCGGCTACAATGTTAAAGGGCTTAAAAAGGCGATTACTTAGTGCTAGGAGACGGGCTTTAAGATACTAGGTTTAGTTAAGTCTTACCTTTAAACTATAGCTAAGTATTTATTAGGTTTGTATATACCCTACCTAGTCTATATAGCTGCTATTTTCTAACCTATTTCTTAGGCCATACTACCGTTACCTATAGTAAAAGTAGATAAGACGTTTAGCTTATTAATCTTATCCTTATTAAACTAGAGAACGAAGGGCCTAAACTAGATAAGTTAGCGCTGTGTATAATTATATTAATAATATAAGGGAAGTAGAATTAGCACGGCAAGGTTAAGTATATAGGCTATATATAGAACGCTGACCCTATCCTCTGCCCCCTTTCTATAGTAGCCTTCTACTTCTTTAACCGTTGGGGTAAAGATAGTGCTAAGAGCTTCCTATCCTTTTGGCAGCTAGAGGACTACTATAATCTATACGTCTTCCCTAGTAGTATTAAAGTACCGTAATGGCCGCTAAGCTATTATACGCAGTTTAAATGGAATAAAAAGATATTTTAGGGGGTAGGAATTTACTTAAAGGAGAAAACCTATAGCGCCTATAAGTAGAGCGTCCGGCATGCTAAGCTTAGCGGCGTTAAAGAGACCTAAATTAGACGGGCCGGATGCTGGAATATGGACGCGATAATAGGAGCCTACCTTAGCTACCTACCCTGTGCATTTATACGGTTAATTGCCGGCTTCCTAAAGAAAGGAAAGGGCTACTTTCTTTCCCACACACGGGAGGTGCTAGAGGAGGCCCTCTGTTTAAAGATATGGCCTAAGACTAATGTCTGGCTAAAACGTATAGAGGCCTACTACCTAGGTAGGGCTAATAATAAGGTTATACGGCTTGACCTTGCGGGCTTAGGATTTTTACGCCTTCTCTATACGCTTAGGGTAATCCTATTATAGGACTTAGTAATCCTATATAAGTAGTTCCCGCTCTACCCCCTATAGAAGGACCCTCTCTTTAGCTGCGAGGAGTACCAGAGGTTTACTACGCGGGTAAAAAGCTCGCTGGCTGACGTAGTTACGCTAGATAAGCTAATAATGCGGAAATACTGGCCTACCTATAAGGCTATAGCTAAGCTAAGATATAAGGCCGCGATCTCTGAGATAAAGGGGGTTTAATTACGCGTATAGACAATTTTAGAACGCCTTAGCGAAATGGAAAGGTTATTAGTATTATTCGTACCTATATGGATCTAGTAAGGGAAGATAGGTATCTAGATAGGGCCTATAGAGTCCGTATATCTACCTTTAGGCGAGCCCACGCCGTCTACTATAACGTCTACTATATCCGCACCGCCTGCTTAGCCGTCTATAATATTTATACTGCCTGCTTAGCTGCCATCTATAATATCTGTACCGTCCGCTTAGCCGTCTACAATATTTGCACTATCTACTTAGCCGTCTATAATATCCGTACCGCCTACTTAGCCGTCTATAATATCCGCACCGCCTACTTAGCCGTCTACTATATCTGTATTACCTTTACTGGCGTAGGCATAAGCTAATACTCAACTATCTCTCCTATTTATTCTTGACCTATAGGCGCTACTAAGGAAATATAAAATGCTTTAAGGTGGTAATTTGGTCTTCTAGCTCTAGACTAAGTAGACTTTAGGGCTAATAGGTGGGCCGTTAATTGAAGCTCTTAATTGCTGCTAGGGGGCACACTAGCGGGTTGATGGCGAGGCTATATTCTATAGCCGTCGCCGTAGGATAATTAAGGATATAAGACGGCGCGTAGAAGACGGTATAGTAAAAGATAAGAGACAGGCTATTAACTAGCTAGAATAGCTATAAGGTCAGCGTTCTTTGGATTGGCTTTATAAGAATATCTAAATAGTTATTTTACTATAGTAACTAAGACGCCTTAATATATAACTGTACTATGGTGACTAAGACGCCTCTATATATAATTGCACTGCAGTAACTAAGACGCCTTAATGCACGACTATACTATAGTAACTAAGATGTCTTAATATAGGACTATACTAGTGACTAAGACGTCTCAATATAGGATTGCACTACAGTGACCGAGACGCCTTAATGTACGACTGGACTATAGTGACCGAAACGTCTTAATATAGGACTGTACTGTATTGACCAAGACGCCTTAATATAGGACTATACTATAGTAACTAAGATGTCTTAATATAGGACTATACTATAGTAACTAAGATGCCTTAATATAGGAATAGAGCCCATTTAGGTGTTATAAATTTAGAGTAATATTACGCGACCGTCCAGAAGTACTAATCTAACACAAATTATGTACCTTTTCGCCTAAAATCGCGTGCGAAAGTACTTGGGGGCGGTCGCTGCGCGACCTTATATGGGGTTTGGGCGCGTTATTAGTAGGGGTAGCCCTAACCTCGTATTAACCTGGGTTGTAACCGCGCTAAATTAGCCCCCCTAATATGTAATAGGTATCTTAGACTTAGGGAGATCCGTAATAGAGTTAAGTAAGTAATACCGCTAGGCTTATATAAGGGCCTTAAGGGCTATAGCTTACTATAAGGTGTATAGTAGTACGATTTAAGTGTTAGCAGGTATTATAGTACCTAGGTATTTATAAAGGTCCTTAGTAAGGCTAGACCTTATTATGCCTTAGGAGTCCTTAAGTATTGCTAGTAGGAACTCGCCCCTAGGTAGTTGTGTATAGAACGTGTAAAGGCGTCCCTTATACTCTATAGATAGACTAGTGACTTAGGGGTGTTCCGTAAAGGCCGTTTCAGCTAAGGCAGCTACTACTACTCTTACTATAGCACGAGACTTTACGCGAAGTTAGTGCTAGTGAGGTAACTCGTAGGGTCGTTATGGGGGACTGTTACCTAGGCTAAGGGTCTAGCGCTATTAGGTCAGTCAAAGTCTTAATAAGAATAGTAGGACACTCTAGTCTACTGGCGCTAGGTTATTAGTATAATAGTACTAGGACCGCCTATAAGGTCTATAACCCGCAACTTTTATATAGCGTTAAGGGTTAATTTAGCACCTATTGTCGTATTAAGCATATAGTTGGACTTCGCCTTAGGGCGTATCTATTGTAATATATACTATAATGCGTTCCTTTTCTCCCTATATAGCGTTAGGTCGCAATGCGCCTGTATAAGGTATATGTTTAGGGGTATACGGTATCCAAATCTAATATTAGGTCGTGATGTCCTGCGTATAATATACGTTTAGGGTATATAGTATCCTAGTCTTAGCATCTAACGTTGGGTCGCGATATCCTGTATATAATGCGTTTAGGGTATATAGTGTTCTAGTCTTAGCATTTAACGTTAAGTCGCGATATCCTATGTATGACGTGCGTTTAGGGTATACGTTATTATAGTCTTATATAGTGTCTAGCACACTTACTAGATACTCTGCGTAGAATAATATATAAGCTATTAGTATAGGTCACTACTAGTAGGTTACTAGTAGGTCACTAGTAGGTTATAGACCCTAGTTAAAAGACTTTAGTTAAAGGACCTCGGTTATAGACGGACCTACTACCTAATAGTTAGGCATTATTTATAGCGGTTTACCGCTAGTGTTCTTTACGGTTACTGCCTACGTTTATCTAGTGATTTATATTCGCAGCGCTAGCGTCTAGGGGGTCCTTAGAGCCATCCGGCTGTTAAGTAGTCTCCCCTAAAGCTTAGTTAGGAAAGCGTTACCTTTTTAGGGTTCTGTCCTCTAAACCTAACCCTATAGAGCCTATACTATGACCACGCTTTAAATATAAGGATCTACCGCTGCTAGCTACGCGGTTTTCCGTAAGCTTTATAGTATAGAGTAGTTACTCTACACAGTAGATTTCTATAAAGAGGTCTTTAATGGTTCTTACCTATATAGCAAAGTTCTGGCGGAAGAGCTCTGCTTATAGGTAAGTTAGAAGGTATAAGAACTAAAAGTCTACCTATTAATTAGAGTTGATAAAAGGGGTATATAAGAAGAGGTCCTCTAAGCTACGCATACGGGCTAAAAAGGTGTTAAACTTCTAGTTCTCCTTTATTACAGTTATATAGTATATAGTAGCATTTTTAAAGCGTCTTACTATAGGGTTCTTAATCTAGTCTTATACTATAGTCTTAAGTTCATTCTATAGTAGAGGACCTTTATCTTTAGCGCCTAGGCGGCGATATACCAGTTACGTAACTATCTTCTCTTTTATAAGACCTTTAATAGCCTAGCGCGTACGTCGCTCGCAGTTATAGTTAGCGTCATTAATCTTAAATTAATTCTTAATTGCGGCAATCCATTGGTTAAACTTCTATTAAGTAGTGCCACTAATATTAGGCGGTGACTTCTTAACTAGGGTGTTGAGATTCGTTCGTCGTATACGTTTGCCGCGTAACTTATACTCTTTACTAAAGGGGCGACAAGAGGTTAAATCAATAATACTCCGTAAGTTGGCTATTTTCTTAGCCAGCTTATCTAGCTTCTTTAGGTTAGTAGTATTTGGTAGGACGCTAGTAACCTTACTAAGCTCTTGTTGAGCCTAGGTATATAAGTTAAACTAGTCTCTAGCGTTCGTAGATGTCTAATCGTCTTGAGATTCGGAAGGTCGTGTAAATTCTGCTAATGTGCTTCTAGCACTAGATCCTAAGGCGTTCTACAGTTATGTTGCTAGCGTATTGCCGTTAAGTGTAGACGTTAATCTTGTCTTCGGAGGCATTGTAGAAAGATTAAACCGGCTATCCTCCTAAAGGGATTGGTAAGGATTTGAATATAAGGTAAGGATATAGATAGGGAGTCTAATAATAGAACAATAGGGTATATTGTATAAGTAGACGAATCTTTAAGGTAGAAGGAGGAGTCTAAGGTGCGAGGTAAGGAAGGGGTTTCCCTAGGTATATGCAGAGCATGTGCCTCACAGGCGAGTCGCCTGTGCCTCGCAGCTATATAACTATCTACTTAGGTTTTACCTAACATAAACCTAATATTTTATTCCTATATTACCCTTATAGTAGTTAATAAAGTACACCTACTTATTAATTAGGGAGAGACCTTTTATATAGCGTATATATAACTCTTTAAAGTATATTTAGTCTTAGTTAATAAGCCTTAGTTTATATATACTATAATACTAGACCTATTTATATTTTAGACTATATATAAGCTAGCTAGGTTTAAACCTAATATATAAGTTATTAAAACCCTAATTAATTAGCTGGAGCTAAAGATTATATAGAGGGTTATAACCGCGCTAAAGAAAAAGGACTTTTAAGCTCTTTACTTTACTATTACTGCTACTCTAGTATATTTATATACTGCTAATAATAGTAACTAAAAAGAAGGTAAGTAATTAAGAAGCTATTTAATATTTATATAGCAAATATACCGCTAATAGTTTAATTAACTTTAGCTAATTTTAAAGATAATTATCTTCTTTAATTCTAAGAAGTGGATAGCTGCCTATTATAATACTATTCGCAGCTAGTTAATCTATTATAGCTATAATGCTACTATTACTAGAGAAGCGGTATAGAGCTACTATATAACGCTTACGGATATTAATAAAGACTACTTATACACCAAATACGCGCGCCCAATATCTTAAATTTAAATTTTTATTATATTAGATATAGTAGTATATAGTGTAGATATCCTAAATATCTACTATTTAATTTAATATAGAATGCCTCGCTATAAATCCTATAATATGCTAGCATAGCAGTTTAGCCGGGTAAGCTAAGGAAAAGGCCTCTTAGGCGAAGCAATTTTTATAGTTAAGAGCCGCTAGCGGGGTTCTTATAATAAATTAGGTAGTTTTAAGCATATACAACCTTAATATATAGGCGATTTTCGCGTAAGCGCGTTATATAATAATATCCGCGGGTAATAAAATATAGAGACTGCGGATATTACGGGCGATGCTTTATCTATAGCGTTAGTTAATACTAAGTAGTTAGTAAATATAAAAAGCGGGCGTAGGTTAAGCCCTAATAGTTCTATAGTACGCCTACTTAAAGAGCTTATTATACTAACCCTACGCCTAAAGAAGCGGTTAACTAATACGCAGTTATATAGTAAACTGCCGTTTACCCTATAGCAGCTAGTTAATAAGGATTAGGTATACTTAGAAGTAATATAACTTATATACTATAGAGACCTACTATTAGTAAAGACTTATATTATAGTAACTATAACCTAGTAATATTTATAGATTATAAGTATAATATCCGTACTAGCTATAGTACGGATATTATAAAAACCTACTAGGAGCCTATATTAAGTAATATATAAAAGTAGTTTATATAATAGGTGGAGGCTAGGTATTAGGATATATTATAAACGCCTATAGTTAATTATATTATACTAAATAAATAGCTTTATCGCCTCTATAATATAGGGTAAGTTCTAGATACGGTATTATTAAGGCAAGTAATACCTAAGTAGGATCCTAATATCCTTAGTAAGGAGCTTCTATCCCTTATTAAGCTTTTAGTAGATAAGAAATAAAAGTAGAAATAGAAAAAAATAGGGTAACTCTTAGGTTCTTCTAGGTTAATTATATAGATATTAAAGCGGTTTTCCTAAGCGTTAAAGCAGCACGCTACTATAGATAAGCGCTTATTATAGGCTCTTATATAGGCTTCGCAGGTTTTAGATAGGAGATTTAAAATATTAGCACCGTAGTAATTAGCGCCTTACTATAGCGCTAATATATTATAGGCTAGTTAACTGTTAGCCACAAACCTCTTACTAATAACTTAAAAAGAGGATATACCTATACCTTTGCTAACTCTTAGGTCTCTAGCTTCTACTTCTCTATTATTACCCTTATACTAGCCGTTAAATATATTTATCCCTTAGCACGGTAGCGTCCTACAATTAAGTGGTCTGTGCGCGAACACCAGAATCAAAAGTACGCGTATGGCCACGGAGCCTTGATCCTATTGATTTTATTGGCTAGCTCTTATCGATACCGGTAGGACGCGAAGTACCGTGCTAAGGGATACCGCTAGCAACCTACTAGTTAGATATATCTTTATTAGTACTATAAAGGCGGTTAACGTAATTAAATAGAGGTAAATATATATAAAGAGCACTATAGGAAATTAATAGCAACGCTAATTAGTATTGTTGGGAATAAAGGCAAATGGCTACCATATGAGGCATATTGCCGTCACGTGTGGCAAGTTGCCATTACGTACCGCCGCGGCACTAGCGTGGTAAGGAACCTTAAGTTCCTTACCCCTTTCTTTAAGAAGAATATAGAATAATAATTATCATACTATCTATAAACCGTAGCTACGTGATATTACCTTGTATAACCAACACTAATTAGTAGTTAACTTTACTGTTATACTATAGAGCAGCTAGGTATTCCACCAAGAAGAGACAAGCTACTATACTAGTGCTACTCGTGCTAGAGGAAGCTATCTTTTAAGGTTAGAACTAGTCCTAAACCTTAAATAGAACTCTTCCATAAATCTAAGGGATTTAAAGGCTAGAATTAGTCCTAAGCCTTTCTAAGATTACGGATTCTTGCGTCTATTACGTAGAATAACACGCTTTATAAGTCTTTACGATTTAAGGCTAAAACTGGTCCTAAGCCCTATAATTATAAATATACGTTACAAACGCGTACCAAACGACAATCCCTATACTGATAACACTTCCCTTCCTCCGAAAACATGGCTACGCCTACTTTAAATAACTGGAAAGACTCCTTACTATTAGGGGTAGCTAAGCACGCGAAACTTATTAATGAAGATTGGGATAAATTCGCCTTTAATATAATAACTTATACCGCAAAATAAGTTAACAGCTTTCTTCTATACTATATTATATTCTACTAAAATAAATACTACGCCGATTTATAACTATAGGAGTATTTTAGGGAGGATTTTATAGGATGGACTGCTAATACCTAGGTACTTAGCAACGTTAATATTGTTTAGGATTTTTAAGACTTCCTCTATAGAAATAGGGTATATATTACTGAGAATGGTAACCTAATTACTAGTATAGAAAAACTAATATAGACGGAAGCTAAGATTATACGTTAACTATAGAAACCTAAAAATAACCCATATTCTTTAGAAGGCAACTTTAATTTATATTAAAACCCCTAGAACGCTAACCCCCTACCTAAAGCTGCTCTCCTACCTAGAGGTGCTCTCCTACTTAGAGTTACTCCGCCTTTACCTTCTCCACTCTAGCTAACCGGTAAGCCTTTATTATAAGAAGTTACGAATCTAATAAAGGTATATTTAGACGAAGAGAAGAAGTTTAGAGGAGAATTATATAATATACTTAGAGCAAAACTATAGATCTTCTATAACTGTTGTAATAAGGTTAGAATTTAACGCCACTAGTACTACTAAGCTTTCTCTATTATATTAAAGGGACGGGCAGTAATATTCTATTACGACTATATTATAGGTAAAAACTATAGCTTTAATATAATGCTTTAGCTTACTAGAGCCCACTTTAAGACTAATAAGAATCGCCAGCTTTATATATCTAAATAGCAGGAGACTACGTTTTAAAGAGTTATCGCTTTTAACCTAATAAAGACTCGTTTAGAGTGCCTTTAACTACTCTTTAATAAACTCTAGAAAATCCAACGTGGCCTTATTAAAACTTACTAAAACAAAAACATCCTAAGGGACTAGGTTATCTTAGTATGCTATAGCATTCCTAAGTATAACTTAGCGCTATATAAACCTATAAATATATTTAAAGAAGTATATACTAAGCTACGCTCCACTATAGGTACTATAATGTAAATATAAGAATCTTAATAGTTCTATACTAAAAACCCTACCTAACTAAGTATTCCTAACTAACACGATTATAACTAGACTAATTAAATATATAGTGGCCGTAGTAGGGAATATAAAAGAGGGTATAATTAACGTTAACTATAAGGTAATTATAGAGGTCCTTATGGAGGTTTACTTTAAAGTAATTACTAGAAGAAGTGCTACGTTTATAAGAAGCTAAATTACTAGTTAACTAGACTCTCCCTTAATAAGCGAAAGAAGGTATATAATAAGTTCCGTTAGAGTATAAAAAATATAAAAAATTATAAGGTTACAGCGGCCTACTTCTAAAGCTTCCTAGTTTAATATAAAGGCGTAAAAGATCTTAAGGGTAAGGTTAATAAGACTAAATAGCTCCTTATAGATATGGAAATTAAGGACTACTTACCTAACTAATACTTTACTAAGTATAGTAAGGTAAATAGCATATAAACCGTTGCTATTCTTAATAACTAATCTACACTCCATTCTATCACGAAGTTAAATATCTTTAATAAGCTAAAGAAGAGCTCCGCGTTTTCCTTTAATAATAAATACTTAGTAAACGTCTTCTATGGTATTATACCGGATACTAGAGCCGCAGGAGTATCTATAGTAGGAGAACCTTAAGTTTAAGCCCTTTAGCAGCTTAATAGCTCTATTTAGATTAACTATTTAACGGCAGGCTAACACACGATTCGTTTTAGTAAGGGTACTATAATCTCTCTTAGCACAATTAGGGTTTAAACCCCCTTAGGGTATATCACTTTTTATATTATTCCTACAAACACCCTATTTCTATTTTATATTAGAGATATAAATAAACTAGGCGTTAAGCTTAATAACTTTAAGAATATACTTATATAGGGAAATAATTAAGTACCTATTATATGTAAGTAGGGTCACCCTTAGCTACTCCTTTAATAACCAGAAAAGAGTATTACTTAAAGCCATTTAACTAAGTTAGAGTTATGCCAACTACACCGTTATTTTAGCCACCTATTAGTTTACTAATTACTTAGGGTTCTTTAGTAAGCAGGCTATAAAGTTAAGGTTAAGGTAATTAAGTATCTTATAAAATACTATTACTACTACTAAATAAACCAGAGGTCCCCTGGCCGATTTAAGTTTACCCTTAAAAATAACTATAACTTTAACTTCTATATTATCGTTAACGTTATATATCTTAGCGGTAAGCTAGTACTCTAAGTTATTAACTTCTTAACCTCCTTCTAAGCCGTATAATTCTTAAAGGATATATTAGCTAGGAACGTATAGGATATCCTTTAGTTATATTAGATTAATATCTACCTAAAACCCCCTAATTAAATCGTCCATAATATAGGAAAGAACTTCTTATTTATAGAGTTCCAATAATAAATAAAGGTAATAGCAATTAAGGTTAAGGAAGTCCCTATTAAGGCATATAATAGTATTAA
>Ga0307515_10010825_pt1 | contig 17404 bp, 7 predicted proteins | sample 17_EM_MG_FD_194513 | JGI IMG/M metagenome (GOLD analysis project Ga0307515, IMG submission 194513) | Populus trichocarpa ectomycorrhiza microbial communities from riparian zone in the Pacific Northwest, United States - 17_EM | ecosystem: Host-associated > Plants > Roots > Unclassified | place...
ACTTTAAGCTACGCAATAAGTAGGTGCGTACTTTACGTCGGCTTATATTTGTTACGGCGCTAGTAGAAAACGGTGGATTATAGTAGACGTTATGGTAGACGCAGGGTTACGTAAGCTTACGTGACTTAAGGATTGTATAAAACTTCTAGCGGCGTTACCCTTCTTCTCCTTTCCTTTCTCTAGCTTTAGATCCTTGTTTATAAACTACCAATTATATAGGCTTGCGCGTCCCTCTTGCCGTGCTCGTGCCTTAATTAACTAAATTGCTAATATTATCCAAAGCTTATTACTACTCTTTCTTTCTAAGAAGGAACTTAAAAATATCTATAGACTATAAATGGAATAAGGATATAGAATAAAATAAGGACACTACTAGAACTATAAGAATAGGATAGAACCAAAAGAATATAAACAGAACGCGAAACCTAAGAACAGGACACGTATGGACTAGAACCCCTAAAAAATAAATAAACAACCGGAAATTACCTAATACCCCTACCACTATGCTAAGAAACATAGTAGCTGGTAAAGCCGCTGCAGGACCTGTAAATACCTCCGATGGTAAAATAGTCGCTATCCTAACCCCCTAGGAAGAGCTCGTAGTAGCTAATACTAAAATTAAATAGCTCTAAGAACTACTTAAAACTAGAGACACCTCTGCACCTAATAAGGAGTTATTAGACACCTATAGACTTACTATAGTCCTTAAGGCCCTAGCCCAACGTATAGCATTAGCATTATCGCGGTCCGCAAAGGTTATAGACCCCCTATTACTTACAGATAGAACTGACCCTATATTTAATAACTAGAAGCTTTAATTACAGGATAAGCTTAAAGTTAATACGGACTACTTTCCTAATACCTAAGCTAAAATAGTATACATCTTTGGCCGCATTAGTGGTGATATATAAATATACCTACGTTCGCAATATACCTAGGACTTAGTAGACCCCTTCCTTTTAGAAGAAGAGATAATTAACTACCTATCTTCTATTTATAAGGACCCCTTTAAAGTATAAAACGCCCAGCTTAATTATAAAAGCCTAAATATAAAAATAATAAAGACCTTCTTAGTCTTCTAGACCCGCTTTCTATACCTAGCCGGATAGGCTTAAATCCCCCAGAAAGATCTAATGCCAGACCTCTTTAACAAGCTTATACTGGACCTACAGCGCGCTATACTACTAGTTTATATTACCGTATAGACGCTAAAGGAACTTACGGACTAATGCCTAGCTATTAACTAGGGCCTTTATTAAATTAAGGTATAAGCTAAGTGGTATAAGACTAGAAGCTCTACCAACCAGAATATAAGTACTATAAGAATAGGCCATAGCGCCCTAGTAAGATCCGCAGCCCCTACAGTACCGGCCGTATAGCCCGCCGCTAATTTAGCAGCTAGCTGTGCAGCTAGTCCTACTATAGGTTTAGCGAATGCTCGGCCTATATATAGCAACCCCTATATATAGGCCCTTAGCGATTAGGGAGCTTACTTCTCTTACGGCCAAAAGGGCTATATTATAAAGAATTGCCCAATAAACGTAAAAGCGGGCAAGGTTCTGTTAATCTAGAAGGATAGTACGGAGTTAGAAAAAGAGGAACCCTAGAGAAAAACTCCTTTCTAGGGTTAAAAGGGATTAATATATTATATATTAATCTAGGTCGGCTAGTTAGTAGAAGAAGCTACACTATCCCTTATACTTTATTCCGTAATAGATATTAAGTTTTAACCTCTGCTTTAGCTAACTCTAGAGTAAATACCTTTACCTTAATAGATACTTAGTATACCGTAAAGCTAGCTAATTTTTTAAATATACCCCTTAAAGAACTGCCTAAACTAATCCCTATTTATAGGTATAACGGACAGATAGGACTACCTATTATAGCTATCTTATATATCTACCTCCGTGTTAATAGACAAAGATAGTATAATATCCCCTTTCTTATTACGGACCTAAAAAGCTACAATATAATCTTAGGGAGAAAATAGCTAGCCTATCTAGGCTTATAGCTTAACGTACGAAGTAGACGGCTTATTTAGCCTAAAACTCTACCCCTAACCCCTTCTTTTATAAAAGAAATTAGTATTATAATAGAAAACCTTATACAGCCTTAGATTAATACTATTTATTAGGCTAATACTATACGCAGGGACTAGGCCTTTAAGAAGGATATATAGCTTAATCCATAATAGATCTATATACTATACCGCCCACAGACTACCTATATTACGTCACCCGCACTAAAGGTATAAGAAGTCGGTAGTAACCTAGCTAAGCCCCCTATAGAGAATATAAGCCCTATACAGCTATAAAGGAAAGCTAGAAATATCGGACGCTATACTAAACTAATTAACTAAAAGGATAACTTATAGAAAATAGAACGTAAGCTAAGGAAGATTATAAACCCTATACCGCAAAATACGGCCTAATAAATGTTAGTAAAGAAACCTACGGACCTCCTACTAGTTAATATTTACTATATTAGCGCCATAGGGTTCTATTAGAACTTAGTTTAGCCTAATACTATTACCTTTATAACTAGCTTATACGAAATTAATTAAATAATTAAGAAAAAGAAAAGTAAGCTTAGTAGATAAGAAAGCGAGCTTATAGATAAGGAACTAGTAGATTAAAAACTACCCTATTAATACCGGAAATTTAAGGACGTATTCTCTAAGGTAGCGTTTAATATACTTCCGCCTTACTAACCGTACGACTATAAGATTAAAATCGAGCTAGATAAGGAAAACACCCTCAGCTATAGCCCCCTTTATTAGCAATCTGCTGCCGAATTATAGGCTATAAAGCAGTACCTTATTAATAACCTAGGTAGGGGCTTTATTAAGCCTAGCTAAGCCCCTTTTAACTTACCTATTCTCTTTATTAAAAAACTAAATAGAGGACTCCGCTTTTATATTAACTACTATAAGCTAAATAATATAACCCATAAGGACCGCTATCCGCTACCCCTACTTAATAAAACTCTAGCCTAAATAAGTAGAGCTAAGATCTTTATAAAGCTAGATATCTGCTAGGCCTTTTACCGGATTAGAATAAACCCTAGATTAGAAGATCTTACTATATTTTAAACCCGTTACGGAATATATAAATATAAAGTACTTTTTTTTAGACTGACTAACAGACTAGCTACGTACTAGCGATATATAAATAATATACTCTTTAACTACCTTAACGACTTCTATACGGCCTACCTAGATAATATTATAATCTACTTTAAGAATAAGTTAGAATACGAGGAGCATATCTATAAAGTCCTATAACAGCTCCGTAAGGCCGGCCTCTAGGCCAATATTAGGAAATTAGAATTTAGTGTTAAGCGTATAAAGTACCTAGGTTTTATTATTAGTATAGACGGAATTAAGGCTAACCTAGAGAAAACAGCCGTAATTAACTAGTAGACACCCCTATAGACCGTAAAGGGGGTGCAATTATTTTTAGGTTTCTGTAACTTCTACTAACGCTTTATTAAAAACTACAGTAAGGTCGCCTGGCCTCTTAACCGCCTTACTAGGAAAGACTAGCTATTTTACTTTAACGCTATATATATGCAGGCCTTTAATAAACTTAAAAAACGGCTGGTATTAGCTCCCCTACTTGCCTACTTTAACCTAGAATAGCCCTTAATGCTAAAAACGGATGCCTTAGACGGCGTAATAGCCAGTATTTTCTCCCAGAAGCAACTAGACGGAGAATAGCACCCTATAGTATACTATTTAAAGACTATAATAAATGCCGAGCTAAACTACTACATCTATAATAAAGAAATGCTGGCTATTATCTCTAGCTTTTAGTACTGGTGTATATAGCTAGAGGGGACCCCTAAGCCTATTAAGGTAGTTTCGGATTATAAGGCCCTAGAATACTTTATAACAACTAAGGCCCTTACAGCCCAGTAAGTACGCTAGGCAGATATCCTATCTTAGTTTAACTTCTTAATTATGTATAGACTAGGCGCTATAAACCGTGCGGATACTTTTATAAGGCGTAAATAGGACCTAGGTAACTAGGCGGCTATAAAAATCTTATTATAAACCTAGATACTACTATAACCAGAGCACCTTAACCCCTAAATATAGGTAGAACTAAGTATAGACTCCTTAGGTACCAAGATATATCCTATTAACCCCTTAGGATTTAACTTTATTAATAAATTACTATAGGTAAACCGTACAGCCTCTTCCCTATAGGAGTACTATAAAAAGGCAAAGAACGTTACCAGCCTATAGTCCCTTAAAAATAGATTACTTAAACATTAGGAACGGTTAGTAGTAGTAAAGGAACAGAACCTATAGACTTAGCTTATTGCTAAAGTATATACCTAGGTCTCTACGGCCTACCCTAAAAAAAATAAGACCTATAGAATTATTAGTAACCGCTACTACTAGCCCGGAATGGTTATAGATATTAACCGCTATATATAGAACTACGACGACTGCCGTAGGTCTATAATTCTATAAGATAAAACCCTAAGGCTATTAAAGCTACTCCTAATACTAGAACGCCCCTAGTAATATATCTTTATAGACTTTTATAAGTTACCTATAGACCGCGACAGATATAATATAGTTATAATTCTAGTTAACCGCTTTAGCAAACGCCTGTTCTTAATTCCCTATTATAAGAATATTAATGCTAAAGAGGCGGCCCAACTATATATCTACTACGTTTACCAAATTTACGGACTACTAAATACTATTATATCTAACTACGGGCCGTAGTTTATATTAGCCTTTTAGAATAAGTTTACCTAAATCCTAGGTATTAGGCTAAAGCTCTTTATAGTATACTACCCCTAGACAGATAGTTAGACAGAGATTATAAATTAATACTTAGACTAAAGACTCCAGCCCTTTATTAACTACTTTTAGGATAACTAGGGCGAACTACTACCTATAATAGACTACGCCCAGGTAACCCTACCCTATAACTCTACGGGGTTTGCACCTATTTAGCTAAAAATGGGATACTTACCCCGTATAAGCTTTAACTAGGAGAGACTAGAAGGACCATAAACCGTACGCGAAAAACTATCTTATAAGGAAGCATAGCAGTATACTAGACGCTTAGAAGAAGCATAAGCGGTAGCCTATAAGAACCTAGAAAAGGCCTAGAAATTAATAAAACAATAGGCAAATAAGCACAGGCGCGAGCCTAACTTTACCGTAGGTAATAAGGTCTAGGTTATAATAAAGAACTAAAAAACAGAACAGCCTAGCCGTAAGCTAGACTATAAAATAGTAGGACTATATAAGATCCTTAATAAAGAAGGCAATTTATATAAGGTTAAACTCCTAGACTTAATTAAAGTCCACCCTATTTTCTTACTAGATAAGCTATAAAAAGCTATAAATAACCTACTACCTGGATAAAAGAATAAGCCTCCACTACTAATTTAAGTTAATGGCGACAATAAATAGGAAGTTAATAAAATACTAGCCTATAAACTAGTACGAGGAACGCTAAAATACCATATCTAATAAAAAGGTTACAATTTAGACCCAACCTAGTACCCCACCTAGAACTTTATAGGTTACCCCTAGAAGCTTAAAGAGTTTTATAACTAATACCCTAATAAGCCAGAATCCCTAAAGTATCTAGATAAGTAGATAGAGTGCTAATATAGTAAAGATAATAAGCTACCTGTTAAGCATATAGATAAGAACACCTTATAGACATAATATAGATATACAAAGCCTAAGGGCAGGCTTTTTCGGAGGGGGGAGTAATATTACGGCGCTGGTGGAAAACGGTAGATTATGGTAGACGTTATAGTAGACGCAGGGTCACGTGAGCTCACGTGACTTAAGGATTGTATAAAACTTCTAGCGGCGTTGCCCTTCTTCTCCTTTCCTTTCTCTAGCTTTGGATCCTCGTTTATAGACTACCAATTGTACAGGCTTGCGCGTCCCTCTTGCCGTGCTCGTGCCTCGATTGACTAAGTCGCTAACAATATTTAGGAAAGGTAATACTCTTCTTATTACCTGTATAGGCTTTAGTAAAAGTTTTATCTTCTATATATATTCTGTCCTTACTAGTAAAATTACTATTTAGATAATACTATTAAATAAGCTTAGTAATAAGCAGTTAAATAATATTAAGAAGATAAATAGGTCTAATTTAGTTCTTATTAATACCAAGATAAGAAGTTAAAAGAAGGATTTAATTATAAAGATTTAGGAAGGGGTATATATATATATATACTTCTTAGACCTAAGTAGGCGTTAATAAAGTTATTCTAGAACGCCTTAAAGGGGCTAGAGCTGTAGTCTTGGATTAGGCTAGTTATAATTAATAAATATTATCTAGTAAAGGATTAGGAAAGCTTCTAACTAGCCTATTTAATAATAGGTAGGCTACGGATAATTTTCTATCTAAGTATTATCTAGTTTGCCTATTTTATAACACTTAATAAAAAGGTAGAGAGATTAGTCCTACTACGCGCTAGGTTTTAAGCAGTTAGCGTTTATTTATACTAAACTAAGGTTATAAGAATATCTATTAATTATCTAGACGTACTTATATATATATAGCTAATTTCTAAGCGAAAGGTAGACTTATAGGAGAACCTATATTTTCTATTAGATAATTATATAGACGGTAACGGAATACCTATACCTATACGTATACTAAAGATAATAGTCCTTATTAATAGTCGAATTTCTATTTAGGATATAGCAGAATACCTTTAGAATATACTACTTTAGAAGTCTAAGGCGTATATAAAAGGGGCTAATAATAATAGCGAGGCCTTTTATATTAGTAGCGTAATCTAGAAATTTACTACTACTATATAGGAGTATAATCGCAACTAACGGTATATAGAGTTTAAGAAGCCTTCTTCTATTATCCGAATTATAATAGCTATAACCTCCCTTAGTATAGGCGTAAATATTACTAATATTAAGCGTGTAATTGTTTAGGGGTTTCTAATTATAAAGAGCCTGGGTAATATATAGTAGTAGGCCGTCGAAACCGGACTCTGCACCTGTACGAGGTGACGGCTACGAACCTGCTGGTCTTTGGATTCAGCAGAGCCAACGCAAAGACGTTCGTACGGCAGCGCAGCGTCGGCGCTGCGACGTCGTGGTGGTGGTGCGAAAAATTTTCCTACTGGGAGGGTAAGCCCTAGCGGAGGGCTACGAATACGACTACCACGATTTCACGTACACGTCGAGCACACTTAAACCACGGCATTCATATACGGCAGCGACCCTCTTTTTCTTATGCGGTATAACAGTATATATACTATACGGCACCTACACGCAGCTAAATCGTACCTCGCAGGCGGAAGGCCTGAGCCTCCTCTACTCGCCTCTACCCCTTTACACCTTAATCCACCCAGCGATCTTTAGGCCTTAACTGTAGAAGGTATGTAACCCGTCCAACAGGGACGAAGCCACTAGGTGGGGTAAAGGTCTAGAGTAGGAAGATAGAAAGGAATAAGGGACATATAAGGATGGGCAGTAGGAGGAGTAGGAGGACTGTAGGCGAGATATACGTATAGGGCAGTAAGAAGAAGCAAGGGCAGGTAAATAAAACTTTATAGCAACCTATAATTAAATGGAAGTATGGTACGAATGGTAGATAGGGCAAGATAGGCAATTAGGGACTACGTCCCGGAACGGTAACCTAACGGTATTTTTCCTCCCGTTAATGTAGTACGGATGCTATCTGAAGTATTTACCTCTTACGTCTCCCTTGGAGGTTTTTTGTACCTAACTTATTAGTATTCGTCTGTATGGACCAAGCTTGGGACCGTATTAGACATTAAATAGAGCAAATATATATAATATATAGTAGTAAATTAGTTAAGGCGGATAAGAGAAGAATTATACTAGTATAGGCTTTATCTTCTTACCGTATTAGGTATTTAATATAAAGTGAGTAAATAGGCTAGGATAGAAGCTACTACCGCTATATATAAAGCCGCGGCCTACTTAAGCGCCTTAGAGAGAACGTAATAGCCTATCTACTAAATATAGATAGAGTTAACTTATCTAGAGTTATATACTTAGCAATATTAGTAATATAAAGGGTATTGCTTTAGAGAAATTAGCTATAAGTTGCAATTCTATAGCTAATAGTAACCTTCTATTCTGGTTAAAGGCTAAAATAGCTAGTTATAAGAAAATATTAACTACCTTAAACAATCAGACGGCGGCTTGGCCGCCGTTTTTGGCGGTTTGTGACGCTGTTTTCTGAGGTCGATTTGCCCGAAAACCCCCCAAAACCTGCGGCTGGTGGCCTGAGCGCTAAGGTTGTCCGCATTGCCTGTATTGGCGTACTGATGTGCGTTCTGTATGGGTAAAAGTGTGGCCCCGCCGACCTTTTTCCGGTGGCCCCGTTCAACTTTTCCGTGACCATGCTCAGCTGCACCCCGCAAAAATTTAATCATTATACATTTGAGACTAAAAGTCGCGGCTCCGGCTAATTTGACAGCGCAGGGGAAACCGTTTCCATTTCCGTGAGCAATAAACCGGACACGTCCTCTACCTACTGTCTTACCACCCCTTTTACGGCGCAGTCCTTCACCGGTTGCCTTCCTGCAGGTTCGGCCCGGCTGCTTGGTCATTCAGATATTACAGTTCTTTGGTGCCTAGGGATTTATCGAATCGAGAGTCTCCTGATGCTAAAGCGGTCCCCTTATAGAATAAGCAGCTTTCGCAATACGAGTAATGTATATTACGATGCATATGAAAGTCACACTACCGGGACACTCCATGCCTCGATGCTGTCCGTGGGCTCCTACTGGCGAGGCTGAGCCACCAGGCCGAACTTATTAGCAACCCACTAGCATTCCATCTAAAGTCGAGCTGCAAGATTGCAAGCGGCCCACTCCTCCCGCATCCTCAGTTTGGGTAATTGATTAACCAGGAGTCGCGACTATGGCAAACTCATTGCCATTCCCCTCAACCAAAATGGCGTCCAGCAGCGTCGACATTGGTGACCAAAACATTCCCATAACACCTACACCAATAGCATTGGTATTCGGCAGACAAGATAGAACATCCAGCAGAAAGATCTTCTCCTACCCAGGGTGCCGCGATGACTCCACCGGACCGTGCCAATTGCTCACAAGCTCGAGCGAAGCCTGCAAGAAGGAGTTTACAACACTGGAAATACCCTTTTACCTAGAGCAGTATTGCATGTGTACAAATGACTACTATGCGCGCTCTTCAGAGTTAGTAACCCTTTTCCCCCTTAACAATATGTTAAATGAAAACATTCGTTATCCTAACTCGCTGTCAATTCCGAAAAATCAGATGCTATGTCGATTGCTATCACTACGGCGCCACGTCCCTCGATACAGAATCAATAAGCCGCGAATCTAGAATGGCGGAGTTGGATTGTGAGAGTTATTCTCTCGCTATAGAGAGCGATTCGGCATTCTACAGTAGTCTTAGCCTACGATGGAGTAGCATACGAAACAGGTCAACCACCGCCATCTCCAGAATCGGCGCAGGTTCTACCTTAGGGGATGCTGGTCCGGCAGCTACGGCAAGCGGAGTTCCACCGGAGACGATGAATTGGGTGGATAGGCCTACGGCGACTGGACAGACACAGGAAGGCAGGGGGGTTCCGACAATTGGAGGTGCAAGATATAATGCTCTTGTGCTAGTGATGGTTGTTCTTGCTGTATTGGCTTTCTTTCACAGTGCATAGAGTTCCGCTCCAGCCGAGTTAATGCTGCGAGTAGTTGTGTAATCAGGATTTGGATGGGATATTTACGAGACTTCTGACAGTTTACTCATATGACTGGCACTTACGTTTGTATTCCGCTTACACTCAATTGAATGAGCTGTTTTCAAAGGCTAGAATTATTCCAAACCCGATTCAGTTTTCCCAAACTCCATTTAACTTCTTTGCACCGAGTTGATTAATTATTGAAGATTATGAATACGCATCTATAGAACCACTATGATACGCTTTGCTTAGGGTTTCAACCGGAATTGCATTCACTCGCTCCTACCATCGTTCCTTAGGTTTTCCGTGACCGATGGGCCACCTTCTGCCGTAGTATCATCCAGGCTACTTTCCGCCGTGACAGCATCCGGGGTACTTTCCGCCGTGGCAGCATCCGGGGTACTTTCCGCCGTAACAACATCCGGGGTACTTTCCGCCGTAACAGCATCCGGGGTACTTTCCGCCGTAACAGCATCCGGGGTACTTTCCGCCGTAACAGCATCCGGGGTACTTTCCGCCGTGACAGCATCTAGAACCGTGCAGAAATAGTCTTTCTCCGGTGCACTTATATGACCAAAGCTCAACTTGAGCGCACCATCCCCTCTCATCCATTTGCGAGACGGTTGTTTCGGGTCACTCCGACCAGGAAGAAGCAGGTTGGTAGCAAGCCGGCCAGCGCTGGTCTGATTGTACACATTCTGCATGGTACCTAAGATCGAGCCAGATGAAATAAGCACCCAGATAGCGCCAACAAGAGCCACGAGCAGTACGGTAAGAACCACAAAGCCGGGGATGGCGTAACGTATATCGTAGCGAATCACTCGCTTATACGCTGTCACTTGCGCTCGTGGGAAGCCGCGAACCCTGTCATCCACGGCTAAACTGGCGGGCCATTCGACATATTTGTTAGAGATGGATGTCTTCGTTCCCACCAGACCGGCCGCCAATCCATCGGTTAAGATTAGGCTAGGGATCTGCGAGGCCACCGTTTCGTTATGGGATAGTCGCTGAAACCGCTCAAAAAGTGCGTACTCGTATTTTCCGCTATAGTCGCGGTCTGTCAGGGACGATAGCCCGCCATATAGATTTCCCAACCGCTTGACAAATCCGGAGACAGCAGCTAAAGCATCATACCCTTCCGTTTCACCAAAATTCATGGTCAAGAAGGGACTAGTTGGAAGCCACAGCCCTTCTGATCGCTGAGTATAGAATCCGTCCATTGTCTCGTAGCGATCGTCGACGATGCCCCATAGCGGATCAAACCACATCCTTCTGTCGTAACTGTGTTCTACAGCCCACAATGGCTTCGACTCTTCATCGGGATAGGCCTTGTCCGCGATCCGCAATACTTCAAGGTTCGAGAATACGCCTCCTGTGCCGTTGTATTGGAAGTCGACAGTTTTGATGCTGGCTCGCAGGCCCGATGCACATGCGTACAAGTTCTTTTGATGGGTTTCGACGCCAGAATATGATGACACAGGGAGATTTTCATAGAATGTCGGCAGAGGAGCACCGAGGACAGATCCGCATTCAACAGCCGGGTAGGTTATGTTGTTACCCCTTCCATCTAACTCGCTTATATCGATCGCATAGTATCCCCTGCATATCTGGGCTGCATAAGTTAGCTCTCGATAGGGCTTGACCGAATATGCCATATGGGAACCTACTGATAGCCGAGTAATTTAGTGCCAAAAGTTTCACGATGCGGTCGGGATAGTATGGTATGAAATCACTTAAGTTAGAATATCCAGGTACCCCCGGGAATGCGCTGCCAACCATTCCCAATGGCCCCCGAGAAATCGTATCGAAGCCCACGGACAACGTATCATCCAGGATCGGGATTTTCGGCAGGGTGCTTGTCTGTGGGTCTAGTGGGAGAGAAACGTTCAGACTAGAGGCAACGAGAACGTTGTGCATACGGGCAGCTTTGTGGGCGCGACCGAATAGATCAAGGGTCTGATTGTCGAGCCAAGGCCGTGATTCGACTTCGGTATTATCTAATCCAATGAAGGCGCCTCTGTCCACTATGAACAGTGTTCTGTTATCGCCTATATCTTCCACAGAGTTTTCGATTCTCAGCTCAATGGACAAGTTCGTGTCGGCGCATCGTGTCACCGCTTCGATCCAAGTAATGTCCTCACTCCAGATCCCTCCATGCTTCAATCCAACCGGGATTGTGTGGTTCCTGAACCCAATCCCCGGATTCTCCCTCATGTCAATGATTAGTCCTTCTCTAAGGAGAATATCGTCTTGTGTGATCAGACTTTCAATATGACGAGACTCCCCCCTCACGTAAGGTTGGCCTTTGTCCAAGATTCCCCAGCGGTCAAGATTCCAACGACGATACTGAATATCGAAGAGTCCAGATACGGTATTTCCTTTGTTAGATGTCGCGCTGGTAAACATGGCCGTGTAGTTTACCGGAATTGTTAGATTGATAGTAGCTCCCTCGTAAAGCTCCACACTTTCGAAATGGCCCGGGGATGTTTCATTCATGATAACGCCTTGAAACTGACCTGGACAGTTGAGATGTCTACCTGATTCGCAATGCCGAGTAAACTTGAGATTCGGTCGAAGCATCGTAACCCTACCCCACTGACCTGGATCTTTGCCATATTCGAACTCGACTAACTTCGACTCGCCTGGCACAATCTCCTCGTACAATCCGAGAGGCGTGAGCACGCTAGAAACTACCAGTATAATTGCACAGACAGTAGTGGTCCAACTTAGAATCGTGGCTGAAAGTGGTAGGTGGCGGGAGCTGACTGCATCTGCGCGAAAAAGTTGTGGCCACACTGTAGTAGAGATCGTGCGATTAAGGACGGACCTAGGAACATTAGACTTCCTCCTAACATTTCAATCGCGAGCACCGATACCATGTTACAGCGCTGTTCACGGTTCCGATATATTTGACTAGGATCACGACCAAGGCAGCAGGAAGGGTATATTGGACTGCAAAACATGAGCAAATGAAGACCGCTAACCGCGTATTCAAAAGGGAATGGTAGTGGTTTGCACATGCCTATTATCACCGCCGCGGCGATGAGACCAGAGACCTCCGCAATAGTCAACATTTCAACGGAAAATTTCGCTCTTTCTGTATCGATCAGTTACGTTGAGCCGAGTGGAATATGTCCGAGAAGAATAGGTGGATCTGGTAAGGTTGCAGGTCTATCTTTCACCCGGCGAACATTGAGGAACAAGGGAGCATAGCATTTGTGTACACACTTAGAGCGCGAAGAGACCATCCGCCAGCAAAGACTGAAATTGATGCCGCTAACACCAAGCCAGTATTGGGGATAGATTCTTGGAGTAGGTAGGCTCCATACATGCGGTATCATCAAAGCCACTCTAATTTAATCTAAAATTCCACGCGCGCCTGGGAACAGAGATTGCGTTCTAGGCCGCCTTCACTCTTCGCAGTGTATGGGCGCCCTTGGAATAGATCTCCCCAAGTTGTATGTTATCCACAGTCTTTTAAACGCCACTGTTGTACACAGCAGTATTGTTTAATAATATCTTCCATAGATTCGACAATGATAGGGCGTTAGGTGATATAACTGCAATTTCTGCATCTTCTGACGGGATTTGAAGCTTTCCGGTGAGACGAAAGCGGAATCGATCGACTCGCGCCAAGCATGCAAAAGGGTCTCGGATCCACACCTGCGACGGCCGCTTGATGACCTAATGCCAAGGGTCGGCTTAACCAGGGCTCCGATCATGCCGGGTAGAGGGACATGAATGGCGCTAAAATGACACGGCCATGCTTCTATCAGCCAAGGAGTTTTGGATACCCTACGAAACAGTAGGTATCGGAGGTCGGGGTTAGGCTCGGCCACCCCCCCCCTTTGGTGGTGGCCCCTACTTTTCGGACGCGTTTTTGAGGCCTAGGTTAGTACTGGGTTAGTATGGAGGTCCTCGTCGCGCGCCTTCGACCTCACCGTCGCCTCGACAATCCATTTTTTAACCCTCTTCCTGTTCTCGTGCCCGCGCTGGCTCCTGGCTCGCGCGGGGCTTCTGATTTTGTATAGAACGGCCTGCTGTAATTCTAATTCTATAATATAGAGCTCTCTTCTTCTTCTCCTCTCATCGGCAAAATATGGTCCCCTCTCAATGGCCTCAATGGTTGGTGGTTGACGTAATTGGCGCGTAGTTGAGGGCATTTGGCAACTCGACCGACTAGCCTATGTCGTGTTTTTTTGACACGCAGCCTGCGCGCAGCCTGCGCGCAACCTGCGCAACCACAATTGTATTTAGAGCCATTTACCTCTTTTATACCAATAGTATATCAATACTTATAATAAAACTTGATCCAAGACTTTACCGAGCCAAGCCAAACTTCATAATTTACGCCCTACTTATATGCTAATATTTCTACCAACTAAGATATCGCAAAAATCGCTTTATAGAATTGTAGAAGACTCTACCCGTATACCGTGCATCTACTTCGCACGCCTCTGCGAGCCGTTGTCGCGGAGGAGTAGCGATTATAAACTCTGCAGCTGCGTAAAGCTTATGAGAGCTTGCGAGAGCTCTGCAGAACGAAGCTTAGGGGCAAGAGATCCGTGCTTAAAGCTCTACTAAAGCTCTGCACGGAGCTCTGCAAAATCTTTTATAGAAACCCTATATATTATTATAAGCATGCCTCGCAATTTAAAAAGGCAAAGACACTTACAGCAACAGCTAAACGCACGCGTTTAGACGCAGCCGCAGCCTCTATAGCAGCCTTCGCAATAGCCTCCGCAACAGCTACTAGTGCACTACTTAGCAGACCAACCCCTATAATAGGAGGACTAGCAGGACGAAGACGTATTTACGGCTACGCCTTCCTACTCTACCGCCTAGCGGGAGTCCCTTACTCTCCTTTATTCTTTTAACGTATGTACTAACTCGTAGTAAATACGGGCATATATTGGTTAACAAATAGAGACACGCCCTAATCCCGCTAGCTCTAGTAACCGTCCCCCCTCTTCTCCTTCTTCTTCTCCTTCTCTTCCTCCGCCCTAGTACGCCTTAGTAACACCCCGCTCCTAATAAAGACGCACTAATAGGCTATAGGTAGAGGAAGAGGAAGTTTCGCCTATATAAAGACAGCTACCGTTCCTAAACGCTAACGCCCGCCCTAATTCGCGCCCTATACTAGATACGGGCTTCTACTACACTCTATTTTACGTAGGCTAGGCGTATAAGCTAGGCCTAAATATTATAAGGGAGCCTCTATAGTAGGGTATTAATTATTAATTTATTATAGGGCGGGCTATATATAAGTGCAGCCACTATAAGGCCCTATACTAGCTAGAGAAGAGAAAAATTAACTCTATAAAGAAAAACCCCCGCTTTTCTTACTGCGCTAATAGTGCTATATATATTCCCATGCAGGTAAACTACCTACGTAATCTCTGGCTACTGCTAGCGGAATTAAAAGGCGTAAATATATATATACAGCAGACGCCTAAATTAGAAGAATTCTATAGATCTATCCGCTACTATAATAATTCCTTTATATTTTACTCCCTTGGCGCTATAATTAACAAGTAGCTCGCGTAGTAGCTTTAAGGTGCCTATACCTTCTAAGCCTATAGTATAACGGAACCTTATAGCAAGTACTATGATGGGCTCGTTATTGGGCTAGGTGTGTAGGTATTGCAAGTAAGTTAACAACGTAATAATAACTGGTAGAGTGGTTGCCCAATAGATTAACTCTAATTATATTCTGAGAATTACTATAAGGAAAGAACTATCTAGAGTAGGGACTATGGTCCTTTAAATATACAACCGTACTCCTAGGAAACCCTCCTTATACGTAAGGTACGCATTATACGTAAGGTACGTAAGTTCCTCCCGTTCCTCTTGTCCCTTATATAGCATATTATATAACTTACTTACTATTCCTTATTATATAATTCCACTGGCTCTATACTAGACCGTACTTATATTAACTAACTAGCTTCTTCCGACTTCTCTCTAAGTAGTTATAATATTATACTTAAAGCGTCCGTAATACTATCTCCCTCCTTTCTATCTTTATCCTTAAAGATTCCAAGCATCTCTAAGTTGTTTACTAGAGGTGTGATATCTATCTAATTAATCTGGTTAATATTATTACTTATTATACCTAAAGCATCTTCTTCTTTATACGCGCAACGTTGTGCCCGCACTATTGCTGCTATATTATCGCTTGGTAAAATAATGCCATCTTTATATTCTCGTTGTGTGAAAGAGGGGTTAGTTTATATTACGCTAGTAAGTCCTTTGTCTTGGCAACCTTCCTCTTATTTAGAGTGCACTAAAGTAAACATTTATTCGTCCTGTAATGTTTACTCTTCTTCTAACGCTAAGTATACGCGTCCTATAACTCTTAATAGTCTTTAAGTTCCCTAAGTAATTTGTTATAGGGTCTCGTGTTTAATCTGCTACTGCTTATCTAGACGGTAAGCTAACTTAAGCCCTTACTAAGTTAGAACGTTCTTGGGATATGGAGCAGAAGGCTTTAGAGGCCTATATTGCTGCGTCTACTTATCTCCTCCGTCTTAAGAAAGTTTGTAAAAAGGTCCGTTTTAAAGAGTAGAAGCTTATAGAATAAGGTCTGTAGGAACTTGGTAATAAGAGAACTAACTCTCTTCCTATAAAGGGAATAACTCCGAGTAGTTCAGCAGTCGCTCTTCCTGGGTCCCCCTTAGGTAACTCGTTCTTTAGTAATCCTTCCTTATTAATATTACCTAACCTATTCTCTTCTGATACTCCTATACCTTTCCTATAGCGTTCTTTAAATTTTCTAGTGGTTCCTAGATAGTCTTATTATAGCCTATCCACTTAACCTTATACTATATTTTATTGTTAACGTCCTTATAATTAACGATCTTTAAAACTTACTATTTGTCTTATTCTCGCCCTCTATATATGTCTACTTTGTAAACTAGTAGCTTAATATTCCTGTGTGCTAGCTCTAGCATTACAATATACTGTATAGGGTAGATTTTTATCTTAGCTGGTAGGTTTAACTTAAACGTGACTAGTAAAATTCTCTGCGTAATTTTAAAAGGTCCTAGTCTAATATAGTCCAACTTCTTACTTAGTTGTTAACTCTTAAAATTTTTATATAGTAGCCATACTCTATCTCCCTCCTTAAGATCTAGTCCCTTAGATCTCTTAGCATTATAGTATTTTTTTATTCTCTGCTATACTACTTTAGCTGTTTCCGTAAGGTTCTTATAAAGATTTATTAGTGTCTTTATCCTTTACTTAGCTGTGCTACTTATCTTTTTTACTTAATATAGCAATAATAATGTTTTTAGTTTATATTTATAATTCACCTTAAATAGTAACGTACCCATTCTTTCTTATAGTGTTGTATTATATACAAACTATATAACTGGTAATAATAATACCTAATTATTCTATGTGTAATTAATATAGTGCTTTAGATACTACTCTAGTATCTAATTTAATCTTTCCGTTTAACCGTCTGTCTGCGGATAATATATAGTAGAAGTTGCTACTTGAACTTTTTACTCCGCTAAGAATACCTCCTAGAATGCTGCTATAAATCTTAAATCTCTATCTAATATGATTTTGCTTAGTGCTCTATATCTTATAAATACTTCCTTAATATAGATTCTAGCGATATCTTCTACTAATATCTCTTCTATATACGCTATAAAGTATCCCCACTTTATAAGCTTATCTACTATTACTAA
>Ga0307515_10010826_pt1 | contig 17403 bp, 18 predicted proteins | sample 17_EM_MG_FD_194513 | JGI IMG/M metagenome (GOLD analysis project Ga0307515, IMG submission 194513) | Populus trichocarpa ectomycorrhiza microbial communities from riparian zone in the Pacific Northwest, United States - 17_EM | ecosystem: Host-associated > Plants > Roots > Unclassified | place...
CCACCTCCGCCCGGCACGCCACCCGCCCCAACCGGTAACACCTCCAGAGCTCAACCGGCTGAAATCGTCAATTTGCCTGCCGGATATACTTATTCACATACAGCTCTTCCCTGTGCGGAAATTTTCGAAGATGATGAGGATACCGAGCACGATACCGATTTTGATCCAGATATGCTGACTGATGATGGTTAGTACACTATCTGTTGTGTGGTAATGCGTCTAACATTCATTTTGAAGACAAGAGAAGCGGATTGAGCGATCCTGCTACTGATGACGAGCATTGACCGAAAGACACGGGATTTTGGAGATTATTATTATATATATCTATGTATTATCAAAGAACAACGTAGTGATCAAGAAGAAAGTATATGAAAACGCCAGCAAGGCAGCCAAAACACAGTGAATGATGAATTGTACCAAATTGAATGATTGCATATTGTGGATACAGCCATGGCAAAATGAGTGTCAACGGAGCGTCAACGATTTTTGGTCATGCGTCCTGGGAAATCACACCCCCGATAGGTTGTAGTCAGTCACAAAGGAATTTTTGGCCGCCTTTATAAGCAAAACAGACAGCAATACCCTCCCTGCCCCATCATGAAAATGAGCGTCAACGGAGCGTCAACGATTTTTCGTCATGTGTCCTGGGAAATCACACCTCCGATGGGTTGTACTCAGTCATAAAAGAATTTTTGGCTGCCTTTATAGGCAAAACAGATTGAAATACCCTCCCTGCCCCATCGTGAAAATGAGTGTCAACAGAGCGTCAACGATGTTTAGTCATGGGTCTTGGGAAATGACACCTCCGATTGGGTGTATTGAGTCATAAAGGAATTTTTGGCTGCCTTTATAGGCAAAACAGATTGCAATAACCTCCATGCCCCATCATGAAAATGAGCGTCAACGGAGCGTCAACGATTGTTGGTCATGTATCATGGGTAATCTGGGGGGCGACAGGTTGCACATTGTCATAAACTGATTATTGACTGCCTTTATAGACAAAAGTGAAAGTGAAACGCTTCCTGCCCCATCTTCAAAATGAGTGTCAACAGAGTGTCAACGATTGTTAGCCTTCCATCATGGTTAATCACAGCGTGATGTGGCGGTTATTGTCTATATATATCGTTTTGACTGTTATTATTCTCTAAAAGGCTCAAGAATACTTAATGGTAGCTCTGTAAATGAAATAAGTTGTTACTGTCCCGGGGGATGTGGCTAGAATATCCCGTACATATATGCCTATAAACGCTGTCATATTCTTCTTTATGGATGTTTGTGATCACGCAGCACTCATATTACAGAAGATGCAAGACCAAATATCGTTGACGCTCTGTTGACGCTCATTTCCAGGATGTAGTTGGGCGCTTGAGTATTCTTGTTGTGCACATCAAGGCGGCTAATACGTCGAAAACGAACCGTGACGTACCATGGTCAATATTTTACGATTAACAGTCGCATATCTGAATGCGACCATAACTATGAAACCCGAAACGCAGAACCAGAGATTGGAACCAACGGATCTAGCCAAACCCGGCGAAACCCCCGGGTTGATGGGTACGGGTCCGGGTGTGGCCCACCAAGAGTCTGCGGGTCGGGTTTTTGGACTGTTCTGGAACCGAACCGACCCGTTTTTGCGGTCCAAACCCGGACCGCTGGCGGGTTACCCGGACCCGTTGCTAACGCTACAGATGACAAATCGGGAAGGCGGTCCACCGTATAAGGCTTCCAAAATTGACAGCATTCGCAGCATGCAAAGAGCACCTCGGCACGATGAAGCGACAATTAGCGGCTCTGGAGAAGCTGCAAGACACGGTGGATTCTGAATACTGGTTATCTCTAAGGTAAGGAAGTATACCCGAGGTTATGTGCCCTGTGCTAACTAGTTTACAGTGGAATGGACGGCACCTGGGGTAGAATTGCTGGAAAGGTTCGAGAGGACAGTTTCTGTAGGATTGGCGAAAGAAGTGAATTTGGGTTTGTAGTGTGGAGTTATGGTTTGGGGAAGGAAGTGAATTTGATTTTGAAGTGTGGAGTTACTGTTTGGCGAATTAAGTTGGACTAGACGTGCTGCCACCAGTATTGTATTCCTTAGTGAAAGTTTATATTTTAGTATGAATTTTATTGTACGGTAGCTACCTTCCAGCCAACGGAAGTTTATGATCCTCGTGCGATAGCTCCACTAGAACTCCTGCTATAGCTCCACTCGAAATCGTGCCATAACTCTCGTAGACTACTGTAACTCTGTGACCATCGTACTATAGCTCCACTGGAAATTGTACCATATCCCTCTTAGACAATCGCAACTCTATGATCATCCTGCCATAGCTCCACTGGAACTCCATTGACCATTGTGCCATAGTTCATGCGGAAATTCGGTGAATATATCGATAGCATAATATGATGCCCATTCAGAACATTCAAAGCTTCAGTGTGTACTCGACATGTAGCTGCCCCACGCCCATTGTGCAATCGCACAATATCCATCCTTCTTCCTGCGGAATAATCTAATCCTATAGATTGAGTGTGAGCTTGACGTGTAGTTGCCGCGAACTCATTGTGCAATTGAACGATATCCACACTCCATCTAGCGACACTGCAGAGTCCTCTATACACGTAGCGGCCGAATACAAGTAGTCATACTGAAACTTAGAAGGCTCGCTACATCGACCGGATATCCGGATATCCGTCCTACCAATGCATTGAGCCTGCGGGCAAGCACAGGACAAGATCAGTCCGATGGTAGTCCACTCATAGACCCACTGGTCTTAAATGCATCCATAGGCCCACACGAAGATCTCTATGGACTGACTATGGATTACTATAGGCTGCGAGTCGCGCAGGGGTCCACGGGAAGCTTGCTATGACCTGCGCGTGTGGGCATGTGCGCGTAGCACAGTCTATAGTCGATTTGCACTTTTGCCGATGTTCCCCTTCTGACAAAAAGGAAAGAAACTGAAAGTGATCAATTCACTACAAAGGAAATGTGATCAAATCAGGGAGAGCCCACTGGCTCATACTGCTACTCCTCCGAAAGTTTGAACAGGAACTTGCCGATATCAGTAGTTATCAGGAACTGTATTACCGCACTATCGCACTGCTCCATGGAGAGCAGCTTGGAGACTTGCACGTGTCGGCATCTGCACGCTCTCCATCCTGTTGCTATCCCCACCTTTTTCCAGAGCATTGCATCCTGGAATCTCCATTGGCTGCAGTGGTGGAAGAGATGCTCCCACGTCGGGGCTACAGTCCGGCCTCCGCAGCCGCACCACCAGCACTTGTCGTCGTCTTGGTGTCCGAATCGTTTTAGGTATGTCCTCACTGGCACGTGTCCGGACTTCAGCCGGTAGTACCTGGCTGCCAGTGGGTTCACCCTATTCATTGGGATGGGTCTCTTGCTTCCAGCTTCGCGTTTTAGTCTGTAGCGGTGATGTTTGCTGCATTTCTCGGCCTCCCATTGAGCCTTCCCTGCCGTCTTTGCTTCTGAGATTCGTCTGGTCTTGTTCGCAGCCGAGATGTATACTCGTACTCGTGCTGTGCCTGCCCTGCGGCCCTCTCGCGCAAGATTCGCTTGGCCATCTGCTTCCTCATTCCCGGGGATGCCAGTGTGTCCCGGGACCCAGTGGATTTTTGTCTGTCTTTTGACCCTTTTACAGAGAGCTGCTATTTAACAGTCATCGATTATGACCTGATATTCTCCCGGCTCGTCCAACTCGCAGTCATTTATTTTGGGCGATAGCGGGGTCCTCTTGTATAACTCTCAATTTTAGGGAGATTTGGTGCGGCTGTATGTTATCTATTGTCGTTAGTAATACTCTTGTACCCACATTCTCTAATTCTAACTTCGTCACATTGAACCTCTTCCCCCGAGCACCTCCCGCCGAGCGTTATACGGGCAAACGTAAACCAGTTTTTGACTCCTGAGTGTCCAAGGACTTCTGGCGCTTGCCTTTATGCCAGTAAAGAGGTACTGAACTAACTAGGGTTAATTGGCCAACCATACTTCGTACAGAAATGCGCTTTCCGCTCTCCGCTTCCTCACCGTCTGCTCTGCCGATTTGCTTTCCGGCATTTGTGGGCCTTCGATACCCCTGGTAGTTGGCACGAGTTGTTGATGTGAATGTGTGAATTGATTGTAGGTACAACAGGGACGGCCAAAGGCCGTCTTAAGTATGAAGAGCATGAGGGCGAGCATCGTGTGAAGTCTAAAAGAACTGTCATGGTGTGAAGTCTAAAGAGATAGTCACGACTGTGAACCATAGGGCTTCTAGCAACACGACTGCTACTGTCGCAGGATTTCCCAGACTTGGCATATGTCGATTCAGATGGTTATGAGGTAAATGGCTGGAAATTGCGTTTTATCTCACCACCCTTAGAGAAAAATCGAATATGTTTGTACCTATGGCGTGGATGTTGATTTCCCAGTGAACATGGCTATCGACACCCACACCGCGATTGTGGTGGAGTTACCGGCTCGTGTGAATCTTCTGATTGGGAGTGAGCTGCGGCGGGGATTGAACAGTGTACAAGGAACGAGATCCGCATAGTCTGTGGTACCGGGTAAATTCCTACCTACCCTATGTTGAATGTGGGCGGAGGTATTGGTGGATATCAGTGTACGGTGTCAGGTGCCTGTCGGGATTCGGGGCAAGGATAACGCTGGGTGCGTTCATGGGGAGTGAGATGATGTGTTTTTGACATGAGGGGGAGTGAGCTTTGTATTGACGTTGAAATTAATGTAGATGATGTTGGTGAGCCAATGAGCAGCGTTCACAGAAGGAAAAGTTAAAGTCTAGAGTATTAATGACAAGTTACCCTTTCCAAACGCGTAAATATTCATAATTAAAGTGCCCCATAATAGCACTTTTACGCAATCAACATTCTGTGTCCTAGCCCATATCGATGTTTCTCGTGGTGCACTGATCCAAATTTGGTGAGAGGTTCGAGGGTATTTGGCCACAAGGAGATATATATCGTGGGAAATACGGTAGTTCGAGCCTGTATGAGGCATAATCAGAGTTGTACTCAGCGTCTAATATCTACAGTTCTACCCACTTGAGAAGGTCCACCAGTCCTTCAGAGGGGACCCAGTGCCTGCTTAAGAGAACAGCGCTAATGATACTAAAAAACAAACTTAAGACTGAGAATCACACTACGAAGCAAACCCAGATAGAAGCCCAAACGGAACACAAAAGAAAGGCCTAATACATGATCAACCAGAGTTCTCAAACGTCCGTCCGGACTGGAGACTTTCGGGGCCTGACACCGCCGTCCTGGGCGGGTGTACCTTGTATATAGCCTAGTGCTACCCGGGCTGAGGCTAGAATCCCTAGGGCCTCTTTAGGGTGACTGAAGGGCCCTGGCGGATTTTGCCGGTGCTGAGGTGTGAATGACTGCAGCTGGCAAGAAGGAATTCCGGTCGGCTAACGAAAATTCCGCCTGTACAGTAGGGGATAGTTCCGCACCTTCTGATCTGGTCAGCATTTCCCAAACTGTTGTTCCACTTCACGTTGTTGGGTGAATATAAGTGGCTTGTTTTTCCCGTCGCACCGAGACCACCAACTTCAAGCTCAATTTTTAAAAGGCTGTAAGGCCCTGCAGGGTTGCACCCCTAAACCACAAAGCCTTAGGGCTGAAGCGGCGTGAATCCTCAGCCAGGAAAATCACAGTCTGGGATCTGACCGAACGGGACTGACGGTGGTGAACCCTGTGATCAACAGCCATATGATCTCCATTATCTCATTCGCCAACCACAGCCGACCAAAGTGCCTCAGGAGACATCTTTTGATCAAGCTGTTGTATACTTGCCGCACATTAACATCAATTTTGGTGTGGTTATCGCCACCACGATCTGCCGAGGACATTCCGTACTAGAGATACTGGGGACCAGCAGAGTGGTGCTATAGCTAAATAGATGGCAACAAAGTATGAGGCTTTGCGGAACCTTTGATACAAGTGCGGGAGCGATATTCTTGTCTGAAGCGTGCAGAGATACAAACTTGATGGGTGAGGTTCAATTATCAGGAAACAGCTGCCAATTATCTCGAGAAGGGACGAGTAGCAGGAGAGGAAGGCATATTGGTGGTGTGTCATGATTGAAACGTGATCATTTCCTCTTGCAAATCAATGTGAGTGCGGCGTCATACATTGTCACTCTCATGCAATGTTCATCATGTTATTGCATGATAGGTCTCTGTCTTCTGTGGCCGGAGATGAGTCTCGTATGGCTGGAGGTGAGCTTCGTATGACCGGAGATTGCTGTCGGCCTGAAGGGTCTATACATAGATGCGTACGCACGCATTCACACTTGTACTCATATATATATGGCCTTGTGGCACTCTTAGATAATATACAATCAAGCTTGTCTAAGTATCACTATTTTGAACACATGTGTTGCATAAATCGATCACAGCCTTCGTATGGCCGGAGATGATAGCTCGATGGGAGACTAGGAGATTACTGCTAAATTAATGGTATTTGTTGACTAGGAGTTTGGCCTGGTGGCTTCCTTAATCTTCGGTGCAGGTGGACTCGGGGATGAGGCCGGAGGCTTGTAGCCCACATTGGCCTCGCCTGCCTCCATGCCAAGAAGGAGGCCTAGCCCTGGCACTGGTACTCGGCATCGGGCTTTGGTTGTGATACTCGGCATCCCCGAGTATGGTCTTTTCTCTGTACAGAAGCCTGCCATTCTCTCTCTCTGTAGATTGATAGACAATTGAGCTTCGTTATTTCTCTTTTGCTCTCAACAGTATTCAGCCGTATCTATACATAGATGAGTACGTACGTATTCGCTCTTGTATGACCATTTATATATGACTTTGCGGCCTTCTTAGATAGTACACAATCAAGCTTCTCTATAACTACTTTTAACAGTTCATCAGCGGTGGCGGAATGTGCTGATCGGTGGTAAGGTGGTAAGGCAGTGCAATTTCATGTAAAAACAACAGATTATTAGACTGTGGAAAGGTTTGTTTACAGTATTTCTCACACTATGACACTCGTGCCGCCTTCTAGTGCGGTTGTGAATTCTGGAAATTGGATGTTCGGGGACTCTTCTGGCTTGGAGAAATGGCAAGGCGAGTCTTGGGCGCCGGATTTAGCACGGGGATTGAAGCCGTTTCGCAGACAGGCGAGTTTGTGCATCCGGTTCTCCCGGAATTTTCTGTATCGCAAATATCGAGCCAGCATCATTGTCTACATCCTTCGAAGGACAGTGGATTGATGTATAGTGCCAGTGGTGGGCCAACCTGGCGTAGAACTGAAGGAGGAGAAACTGCCAGGTCCATCTCGTCGTGAACTATCACTCACTTTTTTGGTTCTCCTTGCGCAATCAGGCACTCGAATTGGGAGACTTAGCATCTTGCGCTAGTTCTTCCAAACTCTTAGCCCCGCTTCGCATGGTAACCCTCAGGTAGCCATCGTATCCCTGATACATGACACTACATATCGTCGGATAGAGCTTCTTCTTACTGCCAATTGTAGCCCCTTACTTGAGGTTGTCTCTCCAGTATTGTGGTTGCGCAAAAATGGTGAATCACGCTCCCCAACAGATTGTTGAGATCAATCGAGTATGAATAGAGATATTGAATTGACTATCGTACAAAAGTGATTGTCTAAAGAGCAAAGAGAGAGAAAGACAGGCATATATATATGGGAAAGAAGAGGGCATACTCGGCTTCGCCGAGTATCACATCCGGAGACCGATGCCGAGCATCACTGCTAGGGCTAGACCTACTCTTCGGCATGGGAGATAGTGGCGGCTCATGGGGGCCGCAAGCCACCGGCATCATGCCCGCAGCCTTAGGCCGTTGGGGGCTGTAAGCCCCCGAACGCCACACAAGCCATCGGGCCAAATCCCGTGCCAACACAGATAACGATACCCGGTCATATCGTGGATGGTACAAAATATAGGTAGTGAAAAGCACAGCCCAATTCAAAGTGTCACTGAGCGCGAAAAGACGCGGACGGAACCTCAGCAATAGGAATCGGAAGGGAAAGGTGTGTGGCTAACATTCCACGCACATAGCAATATCCTCTATGTTGGCAAAAGAGGGATAGGCTGCATAATAGCAGAATTGATATTCCCCGATCGTTTACCTGTGCTCCCCCAGAAATTGGCCCAATCCAACGCGAATTTGTTAGTTTCCCATAACGCTCATGCAAACGCGATCAAAGAATATGGAAAATATAACGAATCAGAAGTCTCAACGCAGAGTTGCGATGCTCAGATGGAGGAATGTAGATACACGGTCACTTGAATCTGTGCAACCCGGAGGTGCCTGTGTGTTCAGCCAAATTGTTTCTAATTGGCGCTCAACCAATCGTTTCGCAACACCAATCATCCCACTTCCTAATGTACAGAAGCTTCTTTCATCATCCCCAATCTACCTAATCATCGTCCCCCAGAATCTCGCTCGTACTATTCAATTCCATCTGGAACCACCTCTTATCAATTGTAGTCCCCACGCTAGTATTGGCCGAAACAAATTCTATCTGCCACACCATCTCCGCCTGGTTAAAACCGCATTCTTCAGCTTCGCGTCACCATGGAACACATCTGCCTCATCCAGCCGCCTCAACCTGTCAATCGCAGTCATTGAAGCCTTCGCTGTCGATCGGCTCGGCTCCCGCGGGACGCTCATGGTGTCCCGGAAATACTCCAGCATGAGCATAAAGTGACTAGCTCCGGTTCTAGCAGTGATTTACTGAAAAAGTGCAATATGGAGTTTGTAAAAACTAGCTTAAGCTATAAGTTGAAAATGCTGTAGCTGAAGGGATGAAGAAGTTCGAAAGGTCGCAGTGGCCACATGTGAGGTGATGGGGTTCTGGTAGGCCGCATAATCGTGGGAGAAGGCGGATCAGTGGGAGGTGGGAGTCAGACGTGTGATAGCAAGTCATCACTTATCGCTGTCGGTTAGGCGCCATAATCATTGCCACCCCATTATTCTATCATGCAATAAAATGCCCCTGAGCCTCTACAGTGCCAGGATTCAAAAACTCCTAACTCCTATCGCACCGTGTTTCTGTAAAAGCAATAAGCTAGGCCAAACCGTAGACCAAAACCCCCTCAATCCAACCCTAAAATTACACCTTCTAAGCCCTCTTGAATCAGAAGTTCACTCTCCCCCACAATACGCTTGGACTTAAGCCTCCCCTTCTTCTCAAAGAACTCTGCCCAGTCGCTCTCTAACAACTCCGCATCTTCGCAACTAACTTCGCCGCCTCCATGCGGTGAGACGGAATCTGGAGGTTGAACTCCGGTGACACCAAGACCTCCAGTTCCTCCAGTCGTGTTCCAATCTGGTAGCCAAGCATCTGTTCGAGGTAAGCCGGTATAAAGGTCCCTTGCAAAAAGTGAATCTTGGATTGTTTAGCGGAGATGAGGAACATCTGAGCTTCTATTCGCAGCAGCTGCAGGAGGGAAGAGGGAGGTGCAAGAGGTCGTGTAAGAGGAGGATATACCATCCGTTCCGCCCAGGACAGGGTATCGATAAATGGTTTTGCGGTGATACCGTCTGCAAAGTAGAAAAGGTGGTTCACCTTCTCATACATAGCGGCGAAAATCTCGCAAGCTTTCTGAAGGAAAGTGGTAGTGTTGTCTTCTGTCACTCGCTTGCACTGGTACAAAAAAGTTAGCAAACACAGATGTGAGCTGGTAGGAAACAGACATCTAGGGTGCAGAAGAGGATATTGGGATCTCGTTCGTAGGTGGCAAAAGTCACAGCCTCGAGCCCGTCGCGAATGTATGTTCCGGCCTTGGTCCTAGCTACCAACGAGCCGTCGTTGATCGTACTGAACTTAGTTGTGCCGCTGCCCATCGACATCGAAGCGATGGTGTTCTGGTCTACAGGTTAGTCAACAAGGTGCTCCAGACGAATGGAAAGAGGGAAGAGGAAGGTGCACAAAGGAAAAGAGCAAGCAAGGCGAAGTAGATGTCTGATCGTAGCGAGCATTGCAGATGGCCTGCAGGAACGAGAATGACATGGCTACAGTAACCACTCACAATGGACGCAATCACGGCCGGCATCGTCGTCCTCCTCGACTTGGAGGCCTTTGAAGCTTCTCGAGGACTCCGACTTTGCCTTGTGCAGATTGGACTTGAAGGAGGAGATCGATCGAAGGTGGCACCAGGATCGGTCAAAATAGAAGCAACACGAGCCCGCTTGACTGGCGCACGAGGAGACGGTGTTTCGGGACCAGGATAATTAGGTTGTTGTATCTCAGGTCCTGGTTCAGATCGTAGTGTCGCCAGCTTGTCAGAATGCAAATGTGACGATTTTGGCGTGAGAAGCGTGGAGTAGCATCATGGACAATAACAGCATACAGCATTAATCAATTGCTGGAGATTGGGCTGGAGAGGAATCCTGTAGGCTCGTTTCTGAAGAGATGGTTCATTATAATGGCTTCCGCAGGCGTTGACTGAATAGGGTTGTCAACACCATCATCACGGTCGGGAAAACGCAACCGTGACTGTAGAAGATTTCCATTGCCGACGTTACGGATTGTGCTGGTCGAGTCGATGGAGAACCGCTGATAGTCCCGTACTGTCCATTTGGAGGTCGACTTCATGATGGGAGGTGCCTTGGAGAATGATTGTTGTGATAATGGTGATGGCGGTGACAGTGGCGGCGATTATGTGGTGCTGTTACCGGCCGAGGTCGGGGTCAGGTGATATCGTAACAGAATATGATCAAAAACTTTCAACTCGCAGTCGATATCGACAAAACAAGCAAGAATTAGGAATCAGAATTCCATAGTTGTCAGTTGCCTTTATTAACAAGAGAACAAGTAAAGAGAGTAAAAAAGGAAATTCTCCAAAATCTAACAACCTATCTTTATGCACAATTCACATGTTACTTCTGAAATATCCTTGATGCTTTGTTGTACCATTTGAAACCGTAACCATCATCACGCACAGCATCATCTGCATTATTACGAATGAAACCATGCCACATTATCCGATGTCGCAATACATCAGACTAACTGTTAAACATAATAAATAACCCTCCTACTATCTCATAATGTGGTCACTGCATTCATATATCCTGCAATATCAACCAATTTCCGTCATTCCCTCTATCACTCAATATAGCTAATACCAACTCTTACTTGAATAGAGGTCAGTTGGAGGTCAATTTAAGGTTTAAGGCTCGGCAGTACTCTTTCCCTGTGCACTTCCCAAGCAGGGTTTTAAGGAGGCTACTATGGGAAGCACAAGTTGCGCATCATCTCTGTTTGTTTCTTGCTCCACAGAGCGTAGCAAGAGGGGGAAGTGTTGCTTGTATACTTAGATCGTGAGTCTCAGCACCGTCTGAAGTCCTGTATGAGAATGAAGACTTGTATGAAGATGGTGACTGTATGAGGATATGCATCAGGACCAGGGTGATGCGTCTCATGTCTGTTAGAGCATACGCGTACGCATATGGTAGATTGTACATATACGGTCTTTGGCCCTCGAGATAGAGCAATCAGTATATTTTCAACACCCGTTGTTGCATGTGTACCTGCATCGTGAGCCTCACTGCTCAGGTCCGTTTGATATGCCGTTGGTGTATGAAGATATGCCTTAAGAGTGCGGCCCATATCAGTGCAAACGGAAATGCAAACGGACATAGATTTGGAGACGAATATGGATATGGATATGGGAGTCAAGTCTGTATATATACGAGCCTTCAGGCCTCGAGAGATCAGTCAATCAACAAGTCTAAGAAGTATCCAAAGTAACACCCGTATTACTAAATACCGTCCGTACGCCTATGCAGCCGAACACGGGTGTACGTACCGTTACATGGTAATCCGGATATGAGGAGTAGATGTGGGGCTGGCTGGTGAGGCAGCGCATTGAGTAGAGACATGGGGCTGTGCCGGTAACAACCCTAGCCCAGATCAGTGGCAGTTGCACCAATCTGCGCTAGGGTTGTTGAGGTAGCACACGACAGACGAATCGCGACCGCGCATCCCGCAACCTCGCTTCTGACACTATTATGAAAATGGAACCTAGCTACACCAAAGATAACAGACATCTCTGCTCACCTATTGTCCACATTTCGTTTCTCATAATGAGAGTAGACATCGGACTCATCACACGAGGTCGCTGAGGCGAAACATTCCTGTCAATGATTATCAGACTTGGTTGATTCAGAGGGCAAGCGCAGCACCTAGTTCGTAGTCGGCTTTAGTGCTGGCGCGTTTCCCACCGACAGGATTAAAAGCCATTACAGCCTACGCAGCCGCAGTATCCATATATCTACTCAACTATAGGAAGCATCCCCACCACGTAGGTTGCTAGACTGGATGTCCATTGTGCATCGCCGCGCTATCAGAGCGAAAGTATCCAAGCTCATGTATTGAATCGGAGCTTTTACAATCTGGTAATGGCAGGATTCTATTCTCGATCGAGTGAGTCATGTGCTCCTATCAGTCATGTTTTACGGCACTGCATGAAGAACAGAACGCGATCTAAGATATCTATGTAGAAAAAATTTCCCCGTCTTTTGATATTTGAAGGAGTGCCGATTGTGTATTCAGAGCAACCCGAGGATGAAGCTTTATGTAGAATAGCAGCTTTTCTGCCAACCACCAAGCCACACTGTTCTCTGTCAACAGTGCCGCTGCGCCAGGTTCTATTGTCAATGGCGACTCCATTCATTTATGAGGATGTTCTTCTCCTACTACGATCTGGGACACAATCAGCAGATGCAGACCTTGTTTGTTTGGTTGTTTGGTTTATTCATACTGTATTCACTCTCATAAGAGTATGACAGAGCCCATAACACCTCTGCCTCCGGGCGAGCCGGCTAGATGGCGGAGCTCCCCCCCGCTACCCTTCGTCCCTTTATTAACAAAACAAAAGAGTAAAAGATTGGCCGCCTCAGACCCCCGCAAGACAAAAGAAAAGAGAAAAGAAAAGAGAGGGGACTGCCGCCCTCCGCACCTCCGCACACTTACTAATGATTGGCCGCCTCCATACCACTGTTCACTTGGGCGGGAATTTCCCGACGTCAGTAGCTACCAGGAAGTCCATCACCGCTTGATCGCACTTCTCCATCGAAAACAGCTCACAGACCTGCACACGTCGGCATCTGCCCGCTTTCCAGCTCGTGGCCTTCCCCACCGCTTTCCAGAGTCTTTTCTGCTGGTTTTTTCTGCCGGTCTTTCCATCGTCTGCAGTGGCGGAAGAGATGCTCCCGCATCTGGGCCACCGTTACGCCGCACCACCAGCACTTGTCGTCTTCTCGGTGACCGCATCGTTTCTGGTAAGTTCCAATGGGTGCATACCCGCACTTTAGTTGGTAGAACCTGGCAGGTAACGGCTTCACACTCGTCATCGGGATGGGTCTTGCTCCTTGCCTGGCCCTTTAGTCTTTGGCCAAAGTGCTTGCTGCACTTGTCAGCCTCCCACTGTGATTTCGCAGCCAATCTGCCTTCGGAGATTCGTCTGGTTCTGTTCACTGCCGAGGTGTATACTCGTTCTGGTACCGTGCTTGCCACCCCGCCTGTTCAGGCCAGGTTGGCTTGGCGGTTGGCCTCTTCATTCCCGGGGATGCCGGTGTGTCCTGGAACCCAGTGGGTCTCTGTTTCGATCCCGACTTTGCGAAGGGTTCTTGCGTTGCAGCTGATCCACCTGGCTAGTGGCTGCCCTGACCTAAGCACCAGGTGTTCCGTCCATCGGATGGCTGTTGAGATCAATCGAGTACGAATAGAGATATAGAATTGACTATCGTACAAAAGTGATTGTCTAAAGAGCAATGAGAGAGAAAGACAGGCAACTATATATGGCAAAGAAGAGGGCATACTCGGCTTCGCCGAGTATCACATCCGGAGACCAATGCCGGGCATCACTGCCGGGGCTAGCCCTACTCCTCAGCATGGGGGCTGCAAGCCACCGGCCTCATGCCCGCAGCTTTAGGCCGAAAGCCACACAAGCCATCGGGCCAAATCCCGTGCCAACAATGGCCGCCTGGGAGTCGCTGAAAATGGCCATCTTCATCGTTCCATTGTTGTTGTTGTTTAATCATACTGTATTGACTCTAATTAGAGTATGACAGGACCCTGATATCCCCTCCGCCTCCGGGCGAGCTGGCTAGGTGGCGGAGCTCCCCCCCCACTACCCTTCGTCTCCGCTGACAAATGAAAGGTGAGAGAAAGACAAGAAGCACAAGAAAGAAAGAAATAAAGAAAGAAAGAGTAGCATAATCCCGTTGCCACCAGCGCCGCCCACGAGCCCAAATCCCTGAGCCCACTCCATACCGCTACTCCATTCGGGCAGAAACTTCCTGACCTCAGTGGCCGCCACGCAGTCCATCACCGCCTGGACACACTCCAGTATGGTACAAATCTCAGAGGCCTGCACGTGCCCGCACCTGTCCGCTTTCCGGCCTCTTTCCTGTCCCACTTTCTTCCAGAGCATCTTCTGCTGGTCTTTCCATCTGCTGCAGTGGCGGAAGAGGTGCTCCCAAGTCTGGGACATATTCCATCCACACCGCCAGCATTTGTCATCATCTCGGTGGCCGAACCGGCTTAGGAAGACTCCAGTGGGCAAATGCCCGAACTTCAGTCGGTAAAATTTTGCAGCCAGCGAATTCACGCTTGTCATAGGGATAGGTCTTGTGTTTCCGACCTTTCCCTTGAGTCTGTAGCTGAAGGGCTGGCTGGGCTTGTCGGCCTCCCACTCCCTGTGAGCTGCCGACCAACCTTCAGAGATTCGTCTACCCCTGTTTGAGGACGCTGTGAATGGCCGCTCTATGACTGTGATCACACTTGCCTCCCGGGCCAAGTTAGCCAGATGCTCTGCTTGTTCGTTGCGGGGGATGCCGGAGGGTCCCGGGACCCAGTGGATCTCGGTTATGATGCCATGTGCGAGGAGACACCGCACCCTTCTTTTGAGACCACTCGCCAGCTGCTACCCTGGGCAGGGCTCCAGGTTTTCCACTCATCGAATTGTGGCCTGTGAGTCGCTCAAGACTGCCACAATCTTCACGTCATGCATCTGCAATGTTTCACTCTTCTTGATTGCCACGGCAAGCGTGAGCCCGATCACCCACAGTTCGGCCTCGATAATTTTACTAAGTCCGTTGCCCAGATAGCTGAGGCAAGAGCTCCATTCATTTGTGTATTGACACACCACTGGGGCTCCCACTCGGCCATCTTCAGAGCGCGATCCATCTATCCACTACACCCAGACCACTGCTCCGATTTTGGCTTCTTTCTCTCTTGCCCAGCGGTGCGCACGCGCTTTTGGCTGCAGTGGTGTTGTCCAGTATGGTGGTCCTGACTGCTGGCTCTTCGCCTGGGGCCGGCCAGTGCATGCTATCGGATGTCCGGCCATCCTGATGCTCTTTCCTGACTACTGTGCATATCGGTGCACCGGAGGACGGGTTGCTGTGTCGCTCCGTTAGCGTGCTGCTGCATATGTTTTGTAGTCTCGCTGCCAATCACTGTTGTCTGGAGTCTAAGGTAACCGGCTCCGGTGTAAGCCCAGGCTTTCTCATTAGTGCACCTGGTGGGGTCGTGGGCAGCGCACCCAGGATGGACCGGGGTTGTCGATTGTGGAGGAGTTGGAGGTCGTCTCGCCTGCCTACGTCCTGGCGGTCCCACCAGTGCTCGGACCCATATATTGCGACCACTTGGACGGATGTCACTTCCACGGCCCTTACCCACTCAGGCCCAACGCTGTATGTCGTGGTAACTGATAGAAGTCTGACATTTGCTGCCCTGGCTTTCTTCATGCATTGGTCCTGGTGCACCTTAAACGTCAGATGCGCATCCATCCAGATGCCTCGCGAATGGGTTACCAGTTTGTTGACTGGTATGGACCCGTTTCTGACTCTTACCCTTGCTGTCAGCTTTGGCCGGAGGTGTTTCTTGTCGACTCGTCTGAACATGAACAGTGGTGCCTCCGTCTTCGCTGTGTCGAACTATAGCTCTCGTCTGCTTGCCCACTTGATGCTCTTTGCTGTGCATCACTCAAGTATCAAGAGGACATAATTGACATCGCTTCCGGTCGCCACCCAGGGGAGGTTGTCTCCAAATGATAGCCCCGTGGAATCTGATACATACTCTTTGACCGACTTGATTAGTCCTTAGCTGTAGAGTGTGAAGATGATCGGTGACACAGGTGAGCACTGCTCGACCCCTGCCTCCATGGGGTGTCTGTCATTGGCGTTACCCTCAATTATCATCTCCACTGCTCTCTCCGATATCATGCTTTCCATCCATCCTACAAAGTCTCCATCCATTTCCATGACCTTCAGCAAGTTGACTTCATCAGCAACAACCCTGGTTTCCGTCTGAAACACCCGGGTGTTCCGGACGGCTCTGACGGCTCTGACAGAACCTCAAACCCTCTGACGGAGAATTACACGCTACCCGTTCCATACTCACCTCCATTACTATGCGCCCGGTATACGCACCATCAGAACGACACGTGTGTTACAGTCTTCGCAGGGGCTGCAGTCATGCTGTAGCCGTTCACACAACGCTTGGCGATGTTTATGCCTTTCTTCGGCCGATAGCCACATTTTACCTCTCCGCTATTGCTATAATATATCGGATGCCGCACTCGCGCCATATATGTTTAGCTTTGAGATTTTTTCACATATTGCAATACAGTCTTCGCTTCGGATACCTCGCTTGCCGTTGCATTTGCTTCGCCATTATCGTGTTTTACAGGTCTGAAATATACAGGCTAATCTTCACACTCTCTAGTACTATGCTCTCAGTCCTCCACATTCTGCGTTGATCCATCATCGGTTTGCGATGCTTCTTCCTCCTCATCCGCATCCGCATCATCGCTATCCTACCCCTCATACCCGTCGACATCACTGGGTCCCAGGTCAGTCCTCCAGAGTCAGAATTGATCCATCATCGGCTTGCAATGCTTCTTTCTCCTCATTCGCATCCGCATCGTTGCCATCCTCCCCCTCATACCCGTCAACATCACTGGGTCCCAGGTCAGTCCTCCACATTCTGCGTTGATCCATCCTCGACAGGCGATGATTCATCCTCCTCATCCGCATCCGCTTCCGCATCGTCGCCATCCTCGCCCTCATACCCTTCGACATCACTGGTTCCCAGGTCAAACCTCTCGAGTTCAGTCGCGGGCCGTCGTCGCCGGCTGGCGGTGAGGATGGCATCGCGATCATCGCTTTCATCACCTTCATCTTCGTAATCCCCACTGCCCCCTGGCATCCCGAAATGAAGTTTGTCATCCGTTCAATTGTTGTCTATCGGGATGTTTGGGTCGGGACTTCCGATCTCAGGCTCCTCAAGTGCCACTTAGGAGGCCAAATAATCAAGAAGAATAGCATTGTCAACACGCGCTGCTTCCACGCTGATCACCACGGCAGGCGTTGGGTTCTCCGCCTGTTGGATCTGACGCTTGACTGTAGCAAGAGTGTTGTTATA
>Ga0307515_10010827_pt1 | contig 17400 bp, 10 predicted proteins | sample 17_EM_MG_FD_194513 | JGI IMG/M metagenome (GOLD analysis project Ga0307515, IMG submission 194513) | Populus trichocarpa ectomycorrhiza microbial communities from riparian zone in the Pacific Northwest, United States - 17_EM | ecosystem: Host-associated > Plants > Roots > Unclassified | place...
TACTTTTGTTTCCTCTCTTTTTATTTAATTATTTATGTATTGATTCGCTATTTGCTTTTTGCACTCTTCCCTTGTACTTGAACTTGGTCACTCTAAATAAAACACTTGTCAAGAGAATTAACAAAATGATGCAAACTCTCAATCAGGCTTGCATACAGAATGAACGGTGAGGAAGCGTAGACACACTACACACACATTGGTACAAGCATAAACGTGTGTGTATATTCATGTCTAGATAATATCGTAATGATTGAACCTCGTATTAGGCAAATACTTGATTGGTAGCGGTAGTATAAATCTTTTCCTCAAAACATATGGAAAATTTCTTGAGTTCTTGTAATCCTTCTTGACCAGAAAACAGAAGATGCCTCTTTAATGTCTCCATTATGCATATGCAAATCATTACGTTTCATTTTTAATGACTAGGCAAGTATAGAGAAGTTAGCAGCAGCGAGCAAGAACCATGAACTCATAAACAACACTAATATCATAAATGTGGGGAATCATTAGTAAAAAGTAAAAACAAATAATGAGATAAGCAAGAGTTGGTCAAGTAATATAAGACATCAAAATACATAGACATCCTTTCCTTATATTATTCTAGAGGTACAGAGTATAGGAGTTTACTTGGCAACCCTTCTATCTAAAAATTCTAGCTACGAGCTTCATGGTTAATGTGGAAATCAGTCTCAAAATCAGTTAGGATCTTAGAGAAATCTTAGTATATATGATTTAGGAAAGAGAATCTGGTATTAACTATCCATATTCTCTAGATTATTGCTTTCTAGTTGAGTGTAGGATACTTTCCTATCTAGTATTTATTTCTTGTTTTGAGGGTTAGTAGGTTAGCTTCTCTTCCCTATTTATTGTACAAACATACTGCTAGTAATATTAGGAAAAGAGAAAGACTTCTCTCAAAATTCTTCATGGTATCAGAGCCTACTCCTGAACACTAATCAGCTTCTCTAAGGCATGGCAGCAGCAAGACAAAGCTCTCTCTCTGAGGTGACCTCACAGCCAGGAACAACCTCTCATGGTAGCCTTTCGGGAGGCACTGAAGGCACATCACACCAAATCACAGGACACAAACTCAATGGATATAATTATCTTCAATGGTCATAATCAGTCATGATGTTTATTTGTGGAAAGGGCATAGATGACTACCTCACAGGGGATATCATCATACCAGAAAAGAATGATCCTATGTTTCGAACATGGAAGACTGAAAATCATATGGTAATGTCATGGCTGATCAATTCAATGACCAATGAAATTGGAGAAAATTTTCTCCTACATGGAAAAGCAAAGGAAATCTAGGAAGCAGCAAGAGAAACCTACTCTAGTTCTGAAAATACATCAGAACTATTTGAGATTGAGGCAGTGTTACATGATCTACGCCAAGGAGAACTTTCTATTACTCAATACTTCAACACTCTCTGTCGTCATTGGCAACACCTAGATATGTTTGAAATTCACAACTGGAATTGCCCTAAAGACACAATCCTTTCAATATATGAAAATGTAACGAGTTAACCTTATCTCACACTGCAATATATACTCTACAGTATTCATTGACCACTGCAAGTGCCAGCAGTGGCTGTCTATATGATTTTGGATGTAGAGAGGTCAGCAAAACATTTAACTTTATGCTGAGAAACTAGGAAACCATACACCATTGTGGCTAATTGATTTTTGTCTGCTGCTTTTCTACTTTAAGATCACTATCATTTCAACCCTGTAGAAGTTAAAACAAATGGAAGGCCCAAATCCAACACCATTAATTTAAGTTCAGTTGCAACTCGAGTTTTAAATTGAAACATGTATGCTCATAGCAATAGATTAACCTTGAAATTAAAAGCGGAACAAGCTTCATGCAGCCATCCAAGAGGTCATCATCAAAAGAAGAGATTACACAAGAAATTCCAACAAAAGTTACTTCCCAGCACTTTATGTTCCCTCAAGTTTGGTTCTCGTGAGAAACACATGAAAAGATGAAAAAAAAAATAAAGAGAGGTGTGTGATACTTGAGGTTGCCTCATGGCAATCCTGCTTATTTTAAGTAACCTTTTGCACTTCTTCTTTTCTTTCATATAAATAAAAAATTTACTATTTTGCAGCACTTGCACATATTAGGAAACAAATACATACATTTTGTCGACTATTCTTTTCCGTGAGTCAGGCTGCAATTAAATTCTCCAATCACCCGTGTCCATGACAGGTTCTCCGCAAAAAAATACATGTTAGAATAGACCCTAAAAAGAAAGTCAAGAACGGCAAGAAGAGTAAAGGCACATCAAGAACATGAAAAATGGAATATCAATTTTTTCAGAATTGATAGATTTAAAAAGAACTTCCGTCTAATATCATGTACTTTGTTAAAGAATTCAGCCAAATATAGATGCATAACAAATATACACAACCATTCAGGACAAGGTGCTAGGATCCTGGGTATTCGGACATTCTAAGCAAATAATCTTCATGATGCTTCTAAACCAAAGAAGCATTCCCTTCTAAGCAAATACTTACCGTCAAACCCCACTCCCCTTCCCCTCCTGTTCTTGTTATTTATGCATATATTTACATCTCTGAAAGAATAAATATTGTAGGGAGCAAATAATGTAAATAGAAAGAGGGAAATACCACATCCCCAAAAGAATAAAGAAATAAGAAGAATACAAAACAAAGTCATAAAACGAGGCCTTTCAATCCCCAATGAATATCAGCAGACTAAATACCACAGCACAAATAGAAGATGAAGAGGCCAGAAACACTAACCCATCCCAAAGAGATTGTCTAGGATGTTTTAGTCTAGGAAAAAGATGAAGAAAACAACGAGCATTAACAACGAATATTTCATGTTATCATTAACTCTAAAGAGCAGACTGATAAGAATCAACTTAACAAATTTACAGGCACATCTTTCTTTGAATAGACAACACAATAACCCTGACCAGACTAAATGCTCCACCCACAATAGAATCGGCTGATGGCGCCTTTCTTCGAGTTGCGTTCATGAGCAGCGATTTCATCGATCCGATTATATATCTTTTTAATTTACTTATTAAAATCAAATTTCTCTCTCTGGATAGTAATTTCAATTAAATAAATGAAACGCAGACGTAAATCTTTTTTAAAAATCAAAAACATGATAGAAAAGGAAGCACCTGATGGAGATTTGAAGCCTTATTGGTTGACGTTGCGGCGGTTTCCGAGAGCGGAGGAGGGAAAGAGAGAGAGCTCAAGTGGGGAGAGGTGAGGAATCAATTGATGTTGAATGCCTGCCTCCTCACAAAAACTATTGAATGAATTAGAGGTGTACTCCTTGCCATTGTCTGATCTAAGAATTTGAATTTTACAGCCACTCTCGTTTTCAACTCTGGCTTTAAAGTTCCAGAAAACTTAAACCACCTCTGACTTATGCTTCAAAAAGAAAATCCAGCACATACGGGAGAAATCATCAATGAAAACAGCATAATAGAGACTGCCATTTAGAGAAGGCACTCTTTGTGGGCCTGAAATGTCCGTGTGAATCAATTGCAGCTTCTTTATTGCTCTCCATGTTACTTTGGGAAATGGTTTCCTGCTTTGCTTTCTAGACTGACATGCTTTGCAATTTGGAATGTGATCATCAAGTGCTGGAAGATCATTTGCCATCATCTTAGATTTCATCTGCAACAGCCCCTTATGATGATAGTGCCCGAGCCTCTTGTGCCAAACATCTGTGATATTTTCTTTGATTGGGAAAGTAGTTTGCTCCTCCTCCAATGGATTTAGAGCAAAGCTTTTTCCTTTCATTTTTACTTTGAAAATATCATGGCCATCTGCATCTTTAATCAAGCAACTTTTGTCTTCGAACACAACTTTATAATCTTTTTCAATTAGTTGTCCAATGCTAAACAAGTTTTGATCAATTTCAGGAACATACAACATATCAGAAATGAACTTTGTACCTGAACAGGTTGAAATTGCAACTGTTCCCTTTCCTTCCACAGTTATGTACTCGCCATTTCCAATTCGAACTTTTGACGTGTTTGACCTCCTTAGTTCTCTGAATAGATCCTTGTCATGTGTCATGTGGTTAGTACAACCACTGTCAATAAGCCAACACTCACTTGATTCAATGCCAGAGAAACATGTAGCCACGAACAGTTGATCTTCCTCCTCTTGATCAGCAATTTATGCCTCTTCACCATGGTGTTGTTTTTTGCTCTTACAGATAACAGCTTCATGCCCCATCTAGTTGCATTTGTTGCACTTGGCGTCTGGTCTTCTCCAGCATTTAAAATGTGGATGAAATTTTCTATTATAATGCTGGCATGGAGGATAAGATCCCTTCTTGTTTCCAATATTGCTCCTGTTGTTGTTGGCCTTAAAATCTCCATGTGAACTTTGATGGCTTTTACCCTTATATTTTTTGTAGTTTCTATTCTCTTTATGCTTGACAAATAAGGCTCCCTCAACATCATCTTCCTGCCTCATAGTCCTTCTTTGCTCTTGTGCTTGTAATGCATTCAATATCTCTGACAAAGTGATTTTTGACATATCCTTAGTGTTTTCTAAGGATGTAATTGTTGCCTCAAATTTTTTAGGAATTGTTACAAGAATTTTCTGGACAATCCTTGATTCTGGTAGAGACGAGCCATGTAGTCTGACTCGGCTAGCAATATTAAGCAACCTGTCAGAATACTCTTTGATGGATTCAGTCTTTTTCATCTTCTGCAACTCAAAATCACGTACCAAGTTCAGCACTTGCATCCCTCGGATCCTTTCATCTCCTTCGTATTCAGTCTTGAGATAATCCCACATCTCCTTTGCTGACTTCAGAGACATGATACGAGTAAAGATGGTGGATGAGACTGCAGCAAACAAACAGGCTTTTGCCTTTGATTTCTTCGTTTTCTTCTCCTTATACGCTTTGATCTGTGCCATGGTGGGATTGTTAGGAAGTGCAGGGATTTCATAGTCTTCTTCCACTGCTTCCCAAAGATCCAAAGCATCCAAGTATGTCTCCATGCGTACTGCCCAAATCTGGTAGTTGTCTCCATCAAACACTGGCGGAGCAATTGATGAGAAACTGGCTTCGGCTTCCATGACGTATCAAACTCACACACATGTCCCTTTAAGAAGAGAGCTCTGATACCAATTATAGTTGTTTTAGAATAAAGAAAGAAGAAACAGAGTTGCTGCAGTAAAGAAAAATAGAAAATGAGAGCAATATATTTTGAAGGTGAAAGCTGAATAATATTAACGTCTGAAGCATTACAATTTAAAGCTTGATAAATAACAACCCACTAACATCATGGTTCTAAGATTACGCCATGATCACAATCATGGATAACAAAAGAAATAACTGAAAACAAAGAAATAGGAACAGGTTTGAAATATTTCAAACCACTAAACACTGTTTATGACTCCATCAACAGCAGTTCTAAGCACGTTTTCTAACAGGCTGCAGAACCTACAGGTTGTAGTTTATGATGCTGAAGATGTTCTAGACGAGTTTGCGTATGAGATTCTCCGCAAAGAACAAAAGAAGGGAAAGGTACGTCACTGCTTTTCACTTCATAACCCCGTTGCATTCCGTTTAATTATGGGTCAAAAAGTTAAGAAGATCAATGAAGCCCTGGATGAAATCCGGAAAGATGCATCCGGATTTGGGCTTGGATTGACATCTCTACCTGTAGATAGTGCTCAAGAAGTTAGTTGGGGTCCAGATCGAGAGACAGATTCCTTCCTTGACAGCTCAGAAATTATAGGAAGGAAGGATGATGTCTCTATAGTTATGGATATGCTGACTAGCTTGACCAAACACCATGTCCTTTCGGTTGTCCCTATAGTGGGGATGGTTGGCCTTGGAAAGACTACTGTAGCAAAAAACGTTTGTGAAGCAGTGAGGGAGAGAAAACATTTTGATGTGACTCTATGGGTTTGCGTTTCTAATGATTTTAATAAAGTGAAGATTTTAGGAGCAATGTTGCAAATGATTGACAAAACTAAGGGTGGGTTGAGCAACCTAAATGCAATTATCGAAAACCTTAAGAAAAAACTGGAAAAGAAGACATTTTTTCTTGTTCTTGATGATGTGTGGAATGAAGACCATGATAAGTGGGATGATTTGAAGGAGCAACTGTTAAAAATTAACAGCAAGAATGGGAATGTTGTTGTTGTTACAACCCGCAGTAAGAAAGTAGCAGACATGATGGAGACTTCTCCTGGGATTCAGCATGAGCCAGGGAGACTATCAGCTGATCAATGTTGGTCCATTATCAAGCAAAAGGTGAGCAGGGGTGGACGAGAAACAATAGCTTCAGACTTGGAGTCTATTGGAAAAGATATTGCAAAGAAATGTGGAGGGCTTCCGTTGCTTGCTACTGTTTTGGGAGGAACGCTGCGGCAAAAGGAGACACAGGAGTGGAAGTCAATTCTAAACAGTAGAATTTGGGATTCTCATGATGGAAATAAAGCTTTCCGCGTATTGAGATTAAGTTTCGATTACTTGTCAACGCCAACATTGAAAAAATGTTTTGCATACTGTTCCATTTTTCCTAAAGATTTTGAAATTGAAAGGGAAGAGCTAATTCAACTTTGGATGGCTGAAGGTCTTCTAAGGCCATCAAATGGGAGGATGGAAGACGAAGGCAACAAGTGTTTCAATGACTTGCTTGCAAATTCCTTTTTCCAAGATGTTGAAAGGAATGCGTATGAGATCGTAACAAGTTGCAAGATGCATGATCTTGTGCATGACCTTGCATTGGAGGTCTCAAAATCAGAAACGTTAAATCTGGAGGCGGATTCGGCTGTAGATGGCGCATCTCATATTCGTCATCTCAATCTCATTTCTTGTGGGGATGTTGAGTCAGCATTAAAAGTGGGTAATGCTAGAAAATTGCTTACTGTTTTTCCAGTGGGTGATGCCAGAAAATTGCGTACTGTTTTCTCAATGGTTGATGTATTAAATGGGTCTTGGAAATTCAACAGGTTGAGAACTCTCAAATTGCGACGGTCTGATATCACAGAGTTACCATATTCAATTTGCAAGCTGAGACATTTGAGATATCTTGATGTCTCCGATACTGCTATTAGAATATTGCCAGAATCCATCACCAAGCTCTACCTTTTGGAAACATTAAGATTCACTGATTGCAAGTCACTAGAAAAGCTTCCCAAGAAAATGAGAAATTTAGTCAGCTTGAGACATCTTCATTTTGATGATCCAAAGTTAGTGCCGGCTGAGGTGAGACTCTTAACACGCATTCAAACTCTGTCTTTTTTTGTTGTGGGTCCAAATCATATGGTAGAAGAGCTGGGATGTTTGAATGAACTAAGAGGAGCATTGAAGATATGCAAGCTTGAGCAAGTTAGAGACAAAGAAGAAGCTGAGAAGGCAAAACTGCGTGAAAAAAGAATGAACAAATTGGTGTTTGAATGGAGTGATAATGGTAACAATAGTGTTAACAGCGAGGATGCGCTGGAAGGCCTGCAACCTCACCCAGACATAAGAAGCTTGACAATTAAGGGTTACTGTGGTGAATATTTCCCATCATGGATGTCTACATTGCAACTCAATAAACTGACGGTCCTAACGTTGAACGGTTGCAGCAAGAGCAGACAACTCCAACACTTGGATGTCTTCCTCGCCTTAAGATTCTTCACATAACTGGAATGCCTAGTGTGAAATGTATAGGCAATGAGTTCTATAGTAGTAGTGGCAGTGCAGCAGTACTGTTTCCAGCACTGAAAGAACTCACTCTATCTAGTATGGATGGTCTTGAAGAATGGATGGTACCAGGTGGAGAAGGTGATCAAGTATTCCCTTGTCTTGAAAAGTTGTGCATTGAGGGGTGTGGCAAGTTGAAAAGCATTCCGATATGTCACCCTTCATCTCTTGTGCAATTTGTAATTCGAAAATGTGATGAACTGAGATATTTATGTGGTGAATTTCATGGCTTCACATCTCTTCGAATTTTGATGATAATTAATTGTGAGAAGCTGGCATCCATTCCAAGCGTACAACACTCCACAGCTCTGGTGGAATTGATCATATGGAACTGCCCTGAGTTGATCTCAATTCCTGGTGATTTCCGACAATTGAAATATTCTTTGAAGAAATTGTTTATTTATAGATGTAAAATGGGAGCTCTTCCAAACGGACTAAAATGTTGCGCATCTCTAGAGGAATTGCGGATAGAGTATTGCAAAGAGCTTATCCATATCAGTGATTTGCAAGAATTGTCTTCGCTTCGAAGATTAGTGATTAGAGGTTGTGATAAGCTCATCAGTTTTGATTGGCATGGTTTACGACAATTACCTTCTCTTGTTCTTTTAGAAATCAGTGGGTGTCGGAGTTTGAGTCATTTCCCAGAGGAGGATTGTTTAGGCGGCTTCACCTAACTGAAGGAATTGAGCATCGGTGGCTACTCAGAGAAGCTGGAGGCTTTTCCAGCCGGAGTTTTAAACTCAATCCAACACCTCAACTTCAGTGGGTCCCTTGAAAGACTATGGATACGGGGATGGGATAAACTGAAGAGTGTACCACACGAACTACAACACCTCACTGCCCTTGAGTCACTGTGGATATGTGATTTCAAGGGAGAGGAATTTGAGGAAGCATTGCCAGAATGGTTGGCCAACCTTTCTTCTCTTCGATCTCTCTGGATTTGGGATTGCAAGAATCTCAAGTATATGCCAAGCTCAACAGCCATTCAACGCCTCTCCAAATTAAAGGAATTGGGGATTTCAGAATGCCCACTTCTATCAGAAAATTGTAGAAATGAGAATGGCTCCGAGTGGCCCAAGATTTCTCATATCCCATCAATCATCGTAGAGGGTACACGTGTACAGGTAAGTTGGGATTCAATTTTTATGTTACCTTGTATGCAGAGGAGGAGAGCCAATTAATGTTTTCAAATTAATGAAAACAATTACACTTCATTCTTTTAAAATGGTTTATTTCATTTAATTTAAAACATTTTATAAAATAAATGATTTTTTTTTTCCTATTTTAACCTAAATTCGATTCCGTACACTATCACATCATATTATTAATTATTAAAATTATATTTTCATAATTTTAAAAGGGTGTAACTCAGTTTGTCAGGTTCTATATTTGCTTCCTAAAGGTCATCAGTTCGAGTCTTACAAACCTTAGGGCCACTGGAGGCTTACACGGTCGTTAACTTCAGGGCTCGTGGGATTAGTCGAGATACGTGCAAGCTGGTCCGGACACCCATGTTTTATATATATATATATATATTCATGACTGAATTACTTTTCTATGCATAGAATAATTTAATCAAATATTTTAATATTATGATAATTAAAAGAGATTATTATTGTAATAAAAGAGATGCTTATTTGTTTTTTCTAATATAACCTAAATTTGATTACGTGGAATATATAGTACGGACACTATCACATGACATTATTAATTAGCTTTTACTATGTATCAAAATATATACTTATCAATGATAAAATCAATAGCCATCCAACATCTTTTCAATCATCATTCTAATATCTTTTTTACAAAATAATTTAACTTATATTTATTAAGATTGTTTCCATATATTACAAATATTTGCTTTATCTATTTACTATTATTTATTTTAAAATCATCAACTTTATATGCACCTTTTACAATTATGATACTTAAAACAAATCACTAAATCTTAAGATTAATCAATTAATAAAACTTGCTTTCATATAAATAGGTATTTAATGATAATTTGTTAAAATTAAAAAATTATAATCATGAAATCGAGATTTAAAATGTTATTAGACTTTTACTTTAATTGTTGGGGAAAAATCGCCTAATAATTTATTGTATACATTTAATAATAACTCAAGGATGGTGGAAACTAAATGTCGATAATCCAAGTCTCCAACTCACAATGGCTCATGTTTGAACACTTGATTTGTGCACTAATTTTCAACGATTCCATTCTGCATTTTGTAGTTTAGTATTGTTTCTCTTTCCAATACTAATAACAAATTGGCTCTTTTAACAATTGTAGATGCAGTAGAACCTCCAAGAGCACTGAAGAAAGCCATGGATTGGTCATTTAAAGCTTCTGCAGAATAGTAATTGTCTTGCTGGATTTTGGATAAACGTGTGACCTGCACAGTTTGCTGTTGTCTTTCGCAGATAAATATACTCGTCAGAAATCAAGAAAATGGACGAAGCTGGCAGCTTATCACAAAGATAGTAGTGCTTTAATATATATGGGCATGGATGTGAATTCTTACCTGAATGTAATGTATCGTCTGCTATTTTGTATTGTATTTCTTTCTTTACATTTGAGAATTCAATTTTTATGAAGTTATGTATATTTCGGAGACTAAATTGAAGTTCCCACCATATATTTTATGACCATGTTTGCATCTTCCGATGAGATTGATTTATCTATAATTCTACATCACATTAGCAAACTACAAAAAAAAAAAGAACTGGCCAGGCTCGAGGTGTTAATTAACATATTAAAGAAAGAATAGTCCTGGAAATACTATAGTACTGAGCATAGATTAATTAATCCACATTTTTTTCAAAGAGATAGGATACAAACAAATCAATATCCTTGACGAATAAATCCTTGCAAGTGTGGATGTTATTTGTTATCTGGGCTTTGCCCTTTTCTAAATTAATGAATTTTGTTACTGTTTAAAAAAGAATACAAAAAAAAATAATTAATGGTAGCTTGACATACTTATGGCATAGACTGAACCATATTCACCTAATCCTCAGAAAACAATGTGTCGAATTGTCAAGAACACCAGAGTATTCTGCCTTTGATCTCCATTGCAAGCATCTTCTGAGATATTTTACATAGATAATCAGACTGAAATCAAATATCAATAACAAACCATTAGATCTCCAAGCAATCCACGTTACAAGAGAAGGGGGGAAAGGGATATATGCTCTTTCTACTATGCTAGGCTTTCTGTATTTGCATTTTCTGTGAGAAAATACTTCTGTGTCCTATCTTTTCATTTAATTATTTATATATTGATTCGTTATTTGCATCTTGTGCACTTCCCTTGTACTTGAAAAGGACCTTGGTCACTCTAAATAAAACACTATCAAGAAAATTAACGAAAAGATGTGAACTTGTATATAATGACCAGTGATGAAGTGTGGACACGCTACACACACGTGTGTACATGCATAAATCCACAAACTTGTGCATGTGTATATTCATGTCTAGAGAATATTGAAATTATTGAGCCTAGCATTAGCCGAATACCTGATTGGTGGCGGCAGTATAAATCTTTTCCTCAAACCCTCTTGTAATCCCTCTTGACCAGAAAACGGAAGATGCTTCTTTAATGTCTCAATTCTGCACATGTAAAACATGACATTTAATTTTTAATGACAAGGCAGGTATAGAGAAGTTAGCAGCAGTGAGAAAGAACCGTGAACTCATACACCACACCAATATCAGAAATGTATGCAACGGAATCATTAGCAAAAGGTAAAAACAAATAATGATATAGCCGAGTTTTCGGTCAAGTAATATATGGCATCAGAATACAGACATCTATTTTTACTTCTTTTCCCCGTATCATTCCAGAGGTACAGGATATAGGAGTTTACTTGGCCACCCTTCTGTTTAAAATTCTAGTTACGAGCTTCATGGTTAATTTTCTTGAACTGGAAGAACCTTCCATTTATGGCTATGGCTATGCTCCAAGATATACAAGTGAAAACATTACAATAGCATTTACTCTGAGTAAGAAAACTTTTATACATGCACTGTAATTGACAAAGAAAAGAAGAGAAATCCTTTTTAATTTATGAAAATGCAATGAGTTAACCTTATCTTTATGTTCCCTCAAGTTCGCTTCTTGTGAGAAACACGTGAAAAATGAAGAAGACAAAAACACAGAGGTGTATGATACTTGAGGTTGCCTCATGGCAGTCCTGCTGATTTTAATTAACCTTTTGCCCTTCTCCTTTTCTTTCATTTAAATACAAGATTTACTATTTTGCAGCACTTGCACATGTTACGAAACAGATTTACAATACTATATATTGCTACAATATTTTCTCATATTATTTGTTTTTTTTCCTTGAACACATGATTTTTCCTTTTCCATTTTTTATTTATGATTTTTTTAAAAAAATATTTTTGTTGATTTCATTTTTAATATTAATATGGTTGAGAATTTAACTTTGTTTTTTTTCTTTTTATTTTGTCTTTCTATGTGATTTATGAGTTCATCAAGATAACTCGGGTTACCCTAGTTTATGAATTTGGTGAGGTTATTTTTTTAATTGAACTTGATTTTTTTATAGTATATTTTTTTTTATATTGTTAAAAAAACAGTTTTATAGAAAAACCATATTATTAAACTTTATGAAGTAACAAAAATTAAAGTATGTGGGGGAAACCATTATTTACCCAACACCCATTACACTGTGGATTACAATAGTAATAGTAATCCACCATATTTTGCTTTTTTTTTTTTTTTTGAATTTTTGTAATGATTTTTTTCAAATCTATTTCTGTCAATTTTATCTTTTAAAATTGAGATTGTTGAGAATTGAGTTTTCTAATTTGCTTCATTTGATTTTCCTTAATATGAGGTTAGTGTAGTTTACGGGTTTGTCAAAGTAACCTAGGTTGCTCCGGTTTACGAGTTTGGTGGGTTATATTTTTTTAAAAAAATAAACTTGATTTTTTTTATAGTCTATTTTTTTCTCATATAATTAAAAACTTAATTTTAGAGAAAAATCATATTAATAAACTTTATAAAGTAACAAAAATTAAAGGGTGTGAGGAAATCATTATTTACCTACACACATTGCACTATGAATGACAATAATAATCCATAGTGTTTTGTTTTCTTTCATTTTTCTTTTTGTTTTTGAATTTTTATTATGATTTTTTTCTCAAATTTGTTTTTGTCGATTTTATCTTTTAATATTGAGATTGTTGAGAATTTAGCTTTATAATTTGTTTCTTTTATTTTACATTTCTATAAGGTTAGCATGGTTTGTGAATTTGCTAGGGTAACCTAAGTTGCCCTGGTTTACAAGTTTGACGGGGTTTTTTTTTAATTAAACTTGATTTTTTTCATCGTTTATTTTTTTCCCATATAGTTAAAAAAATAATTTCAACTATTTCAACCCAAGAAAACCTCATGAACACCTTTATAACACTCACAAATCATTCCATCAACTCTAATATATCCAAATAATGGTCAAAAAACCCAAAATCAAATCGGTTTAATTTTGGCTCTCAAATCTTATGTATGGTTTTTCATGCAACATCAACACTCTAAACATTCACCATGAAGCCCCTCACATCTCATGGAACCTATGGACACCAATAAAACTTATTTTGATGGCCGAAAATGAAATGAGTGACGACTTTCTCTCAACGTTGAAATCCAGCAACTCTTCTCTCACAAACTCCAAATACCCAAAAAATGGTCTGAAAACCCAAAATCAAATCGGTTTAATTTTGGCTCTCTCAGCTCAAATCTAGTTTTTTATGCAACATTGAGGCTCTGAACAATTATCATGAAGGCTTTCTCATCTCATGAAATCCATGAACACCAATAAAACCCATTTTGGTGGCCGAAAATAGAGTGAATGACGACTTTCTCTCTCATCGCTGGAATCCAACAACCTCTCTCTCTAACTAGGGATTAAAAAAAAATCAACTTGTGTAACAAAATTGATCTTTTAAAATCTAAGAAGACCTAAATTGTATACATTGCGTTATTTTTAAAAATCGAGGATCTAAATGTATTTTTCATGTAATCTCTAGCATGCCACCCATGTTTAGTGCCTTTTTTATTTTGGTCTTTTTTCTTTCAATTTCACTATTGACTAAGAATTTAGATGTAATTGACTTTTTATTATAATTAAATCGTACAAAATAAAACTTCAAGAATCAAAATGAATTATTTAAAAATACACAGTATATCCATGGTATTTTGTGAGTGTACTGAACAATGTCGGCTCAACAATGATCTTTAGAACCATCCTAGATTGCTCATGTTTTAAAGATTTAGCTTTTCTATCTAGCATTTCCTTTTATTTTAATGTTAATTTTGAGTTTTATACTATTTTTATTTTTTGTTAAGCTCGTTATTGATTATGAAAAACTAATTAAACTCTTTTTCTTTGTTCTTTTTGTTGTTTGAAACTCAATAATCAATTTTCAAAAACACTCAGACTTGTGAGTTTTTCTTATAGTTTATTGCTGTTTTCTTTTTCTAGGATTTGTGAGTTCAATAAACCTTGTTCCTTCGTGAAGTTGGTTTAGGAGCTACGTGGCACATTAAAAGCAAAAAGCCAGCTAATAAACTTACAATGGGCTAAAACTAGACTTGAGAGAAGGCCACCGTATAAGACCAATTATGGGCTTCTTTTATTAGGTCAACAAAAAAACCCTATGGGCCTCACAATAGCCATCAAAGACAACAAAACAAATATATTTATTACAGGTAGGTTCAACGAAATCAGGTCTACGCCCAACTTGTTAAGACCTTGCAATAATCAGTTCCGTTTAATTAGCATGATGACTAGAGGAGCTAATATCAAGTGTCATCATAGCTTAAGCTTCAGACTCTTTAATGCTTGCTGGGCATGAGAAGATACAATGAAAAAAGTCTTTCATGATCACTTATAGAGACAATTGATGCAATTACACTTGTGAAAACTAAAGGTACAGAGTATGAGAATTTATTACAGGTAGGTAGACTCTGTGGATGATTTAGTACATTTTTTTTTTTTTTTATGAATGATTAGAATAAGTTAAGGTCCAAAAGAAGAGTTGGATATGCTATACTAGACTAGTAACTAAAATAGGCTATAAAAGAAGATTCAACTATTAGATCGACCTTAAATTTTTACCGAAGATTCTCGAGACCCATCTCAATTGAAAACATGTATTGATAATAATATGATGTTTGGATCCCTTGAAATTAGGTTTATAAGATCTTGTTTGAGTTAATTTTGTTATTTTTTATTAATTTTTTTGAATTTATTATTTTATTTCAGATTTTATATAGTTTTTGTTTATGCTTTTGGATTCTGATTTTGTTTTCCAATAAGGATAGGTTTTCTGGTATATTTAAATGTTTTAGAAACCTCTTGGAGAGGCAAACATCATTAGACTTTTTTTAAAATAATAAATTGCGAATTTAGAGTTTAAGTTAAATCTATTTTCTTTGTGTTTGTTTGCTGTCTTTCTAGTTTATTTATGCCTGCATCACCTACTATTGCCCCCATCAGAGTAGTAGAATAAGGGAGAAAATGGGTTTAAGAAGGATAAGATAAATTGTTTTGTGTTGTGAATCTCTAACAGTTGTTGTTTGTTATTTTTATTGTATGAATATGTATATTTGTTATATATATATATATATATATATAACTCTAATGAATTTTATATAATAGATATTTAATGTTCCAAATACATTGTATACGCATTTAAATGCTTTACTTCAATAAATAGGTTAAGTTATCTCTCTAGATATCAGTATATCACATCTTCAATAGATAGATTAGGGCATGTTTGAATTTGAAGAAGACGTGTTTATTTGCATCTTCTCTGTCAACGTGTGTTTCCGCAGCAACTAAAATGAAAACGAAGACCGCTCATCATGGTGTGGAACTAACTAATATATATACTGTTCCCGTTATGGGGTCAATCATTACTATCAGAAGAAATTAAACCATTTTGGTGTCCATTGTTTTGATGCACTGAATACCATCTGGACCTGTTAACTGCCAAGAACATCTATTTTCCAGGCAATCAATTTGAAGATGAAGACTCGAATGCACAACTGTATCTGACACTAATTTTTCAAGAGACCTGCAATTGATTTAAAATTCATTCTTTCAAGGGCTCACAAGATTCTGCATGCAAATGGAATGGACTAGTTCCGAGTTGTTGAAGTTGTTTTCTTGATCTTGATTGTGTATTGTGATCCACCAGCTTGATCCTTCTCTCTATCCAAGGCAATTTCTATTTCGTCGCCGACCTTGAGGTCCTTTGAACGAACAAATAAAAACCAATCCCCAGAAAGGGCTGGTTTCGAACGCCCTCCTGGTGGGACTCTACAACGAAATGTCCACACTTGGCCATCCTCGTCTTTAAACTTCAAATATGCTTCATGTTCATCCTTCTGACTCACTGTGAATTGTGATCGAAATAAGAAAAGAAAAGAATAGAAATAATCAACATTCGTTTGATCGGTTATTTTTGTGGAGATTTGTCTAGATTTTATTGATAATAACAATACCCCACCACTTTACTTAGTGGAAGCATCATTAGTGGTTAGTGCCACAATTAGTGGCATGTTTCAAGGCTCTCCTTTCTGCTCTCCTTCCTCCTATAAATGGAGACAATTAGTGTAAGTGAAGGTGTGTGTGCAAGTGTGCAGAAGGAAACAGTGCAACTGTGAGAGTGAGAAAGTGCAGATTTGAGAGAAACACCGAGTGTAAGAGTGAAACATTGAGTTTTGTGGGATTGTACTGGGTTGAATTGAGTGTTTGTATCATTTCTCCAATAATATACAATCTGCTGCCTCCGTGGACGTACCCGATTTTGGGGAACCACGTAAATCTGCTTGTTTTGTGTTTTCTTTGTGTTTGCTTTCGGTCCAGTATGCACAACAAATTGGTATCAGAGCTTTAGGGAAGCTTAAACACAGAAAAACACGTTTTTCAGCTCTCTGTTCAAAGTTGCAGAATTTTCAAAGTTCTCAGATCTTGCTTTTGACCAGCTGCGGAGATTCCTCTCGTCCATACGAATCCGGCGATATAAAGATCGTCGAAATCGGAGTTGAAACGAGCCCTGTAGAGCTCGCCGAAGTTTCGCCGGAAATCTGCCGGAAAAACCAGTCAGTGCCGGAATTCTTGCCTGAGAAGACGGCCACGTCATCTGCCACGTAGGCGCTGAGTCATCATCCACGTCATCAACAGAGGGTCCATATCGCCCTGTCATCAGACATGTCATCTAACAGTGACAAAATAAGAATATTCCGTTACCAGTAAGAGAATATTCCCGTGACAGAATATGCTTTATTAGAGACAGAATATTCCTTCCCTGAGTCAACTCGGTCAGATTGGTTTTTTGGCCAACTCAGTGATTTTTTGACCCGTTTTTGGCCAAGTCAAGTTGGTTCCTAGCATTTTCAACCATTCCGGACGCAACCGTGGTGTCCGTTTTGTGAAATAGCACATCGAAGTTACTGTTTTGGCTCTTTTGAGCATAAAAGTGCGTGTTTTAACAATTTCGGGAGTCCATTTGTAATCCAAAGACGTCCTAATGGCTGATATTCCAGAAGAAAGATCAGCGGGGAATGCTAGTATACCTCCACAATACATCCCGGTATCGAGTACCAAATTTGAGGTGGAGAAGTTTGATGGGAAAGGTAATTTTGGCATGT